>Ga0207876_1000020_pt1 | contig 123023 bp, 115 predicted proteins | sample MalvirmetaMSP146_FD_184237 | JGI IMG/M metagenome (GOLD analysis project Ga0207876, IMG submission 184237) | Marine viral communities from the Deep Pacific Ocean - MSP-146 (SPAdes) | ecosystem: Environmental > Aquatic > Marine > Oceanic | place: Pacific Ocean | collected 2011-07-10
CGCGGCGGCATTGGCCGCGCCCTGGGCTGGAGACAGAAGTGCCCCCATATTGTGCGCGACCGAAAGCGTGCCGCGCATGACCATCAGCGCGAGCACCGGCACCGACATCATCAGGAACCCGGCCATCGTCGCCACGTCCTGGTTGACAGCGTCGATCCCCGCCCAGGTGACAAGGCTCACCCCGCCTGCGGTGCTGGCAACGGTCTGGCTGGCGAGCCGGTCCATGATGAACATATGGATGAGGACGTAGAGCGGCCCCCAGGCGGCAAGGTAGAAGAACCCCGCGAAATAGCCCTTGAGCGTCGCGATGCCGGTGCGCGGGAACAGCAACAGCGGAAACACCACCGGGAACAGCGCGTAGAAGACGAGCGTGAGCACCACACCCAGCACCGGTATCCAGATCAGCCCCTGCTCGGCGGCTGTCGTCATCGCATTGCGGGTCTGCGCATCGGCGCGCTGCAAGGCGAAGGCGTCGGCATCGGCATTGCCGAAATCAAGCTGAGCCGCCTCGAAGGCATCGACCATGCTCTTTTGCTTGAAGAACTGGTTCCGGGTCATGGCGGTGCCGGTGAGCAATTGCGCGACCACGGGCACATCGGCGGCAAGCCTTGCGCCGGCGGCTGCCTGGGTGAGCTTGGGATACATCGAATGGGCGAACGGCAGCGCATAGGCGTTGATCGCCCCATCCCACTGCGCGTCGAGCAGCGCCCAGGCCTCGGCGCAGGTCCTCCCCTCGATATCGACCGCCCCGCCCCCGGTATCGGTGAGGAACTTCATGCCGCGGTTGGTGGCGGCATTGACCCCGAGATCGGCCCAGAGATCATTGGATTCGGAGAGCAGCTTCAGGCTCTTGGTGCCCAGCAGGATATCGTAATAGGCGCATTGCTTGAGATAGCCGTCAAGGTTCGCCTTGAAGATGGGATCGCGGATCTCGAAGCCGCGCACCTTGTCCCACAGCCGCGCGCCATAGACGAACCCGCCTGTCGAATAGTTGAGCGCGGCGGGCATGACAAAGACCGTCTCGGCGGTGCGCGTGAGGTAATCGCTTACCTGGCTGGTGAACGAGGCCATGACCCCCAGGCCAATCGGCACGTTGGCGACCGTCGCGGGCGCAAGGCCGGGATTGATGCGGTCGGTGACCTTGACCGTGACGGTCGGCACCATGAGCACGAGGTAGATCAGCGTCGACTGGACGAACCAGCGAAACCACGCGCGCCAGTCGAGATCCATCGCGGTGATCAGCAGGGCATAGATCAGGCCCATCACCATGCAGACGCGGATCAGCGCCTTGAACCCGCCCGAGCCGGTCCAGGCAGCGATCGCGTTGAAGGTCTGGACGAGATACTCGCCGCCCCCGACGGTGAAGACCTCGAGCATCGCCCTCGCCCGCCCCTACTGGACTTGCTGGTTGAGCGTGCGCGAGAATCTGAGCGCCGCCGACATCTGCGGCGAGAGCTGCGAGCGCAGGGTCTTTTCCATCATCTGCGTGCGCTGGATGAGGGCGAAGGTCTGGTCGAACCGTTGCGATGTGCGCGCCGAGAGTCCGAGGAAATTCCGGCGGGTCTCGTAAAGCCCCTCGCGCCACTCGCGCAAGGAGTCAGCATCGGCCCCGTTGAAGTCCGAGCGCGCGTTCACCGCCATGTCGATGAAGCGCATGGTCATGGTCGTGACGAGGTCGATCGCGACGATTTCGGAGAGATCGTTGATCTCCTGCGCGGAGATGCCGAACTCGGCTGCCGCGCTGACGGTGACGATCTTGTAGACCGGCACGCTTGCCATGCCGAGCAGCTGCACCTCGGCAGGGGTCAACGAAGCGCCCGGATCGCGCACCTTCAAGGCCATCGATTCGATCAGCGTACGGACCCTGGCTTTCAGCGCCGCATTGGGTCCGATCACCAACGCGGTCTCGGCCGGATTCATGCATTTGGCGGTGTCCGACCCGCACGACCAGACCTTGTGCGGCGCGGCCGAAGTGCCATCGAGCATGGCGCTGATGAGCGCCGAATCCGCCGGGCCGATAAACTGGACGCGCGGCTTGCCGCCGCTGCCTGCCGGATCGTAGATCACGGTGCCGACCAGCGTCATCAGGAATTCGCGGAACTGGGTGTCGAATCCGCCGTATTTCTTGCCCAGGGCCTCCCAGGTGTAGTTGTTGGGCATGCCGGCCTGTTCCTGCATGTCGGGATCGGAATTGCCGGCCTTCAAGGCCTCGCGCTGGCCGCCATTGTTGCACTGTTGGCGCGCTCTCGCCCAGTCGGCGACCGCGCCCTGGCTGTTCGCGATTGCCTCGCAGATCACCGAGGATGCGGTGTCGGTCTTGGGCCAGAGCCCGCCGACCAGCGCCTGCGCGGTTTCGCAGGACGAAATGTTCATCTGGTTCATCTGCTGCACTTTCTGCGCGAGCTCATCCATGACCTTGCCAATCTCGGGCGAGATCGTGTCGATCGCGAGCTTGAAGGCGAAGCCCAGCGCATTGTTGGCGGTGGCCTTGAGCATCGCGACGAGTTCGGCGGTGTTGATGAACGAAAACGAGCCGGCGAAGAGATCGATGCCCCCGCACCCGGCGCGTGCATGGGGCAGCTGGATATTGAAGGGCTGGATGTTCTTCTGCGGAAAGCGCGCCCACATCGCGCCTCCCGAATAATAACCCGCCGACTGGCCCTGGTAGGCCGAAGGGCCGGTCACATTGGCCTGCGCGCCCATTTCGGTCATGAAGCTTTGCATCTCGCTTTCGACCCCGGCGGATGCGGAAACGGGGGCTGTCAGCACGATTGATACGGAGAGCACGACCGCTATGGCGCGGCGCGAGGCATGAAACAGCCGCGCACGCATCAGTAGTCGCTCCCGGGCTGGACCTGGGTGAGCTGGAACACCCGGTCCATGATCTCGTCTTGGCTGAGGATGCCGTAGCCGATCGGCATGGGCTGCTTTGTCACGCTGTCGAAGAGCACCAGCGCCGGCACCTGGCGGTCGGCGCCGAGACCGAGCCGCTCGTATTGCCCCGCATCGACGACATATTCTGGAAAGCTCGCCGAGGGTCCGCCGTCCATCGAGACCGCGAGCACGGCCAGCCCGAACTTGTCGCTCACCGATTTGAGGATCGGTCCGAAGATCTCGCAGGCCCCGCAGCTCGAGGCATAGAAATAGAACACGCCGTAGCGCTGCGAGAGCCGGGACATGGCAAGATCGCGGTCGGTCTTGCGCTGATCGATCCATGCCCGCTTGCCGAGCGTCGAGACCGGGCGCTGGAGCGTGTAGTCGAGGCCCGGATCTTGCCAGAGCGCGCGCTGCCAGACATCGGCGAATAGCGAGGATCGGTCGAGTTGTTCGCGCTGGAAGCGCACGTAAGCGGTCACATTTTCCGGGGTGGGCTCGAGAATCGCGCGCGCCTTCAATTCCTCAAGAGTACTTGAGATTGCCGCCAGGCGCTCGCGCGCCGGGACCTGCGCGGCAGCCTCGGGGCTACCGGGCTCGGGCCGTGGGTCTTCGCAATAGAACCATGTGCCAAGCTTGCGCTCCTTGCAGTAGAAGCTGTCCTCGGCCTGCTCGACCTCGATGCCGTCGCCGCTGGCCGCGCGTGCGCCACCTGGTGCGAGGAGATTGAGAGCGAGGCTCGCGGCAAAGCCGGCGGCGATGAGGATGGCCTTGGCGTGGATCACGATCGGTTCCTGACCTTCTGGGGGCTCATGGCTGGTGGCTTTCGTAATAGGCTTCGATCCGGCGCTGGATTTCGACGAGCGTGGCGGCCTCGTCGGGAAGCTTCGCGGCCTCGACGAATTCGGCATAGACTTCGGAAAAATCCATGACCGAGAGGTCGAGCCGCTGGAACTCGAACACAGTAAAGCCTTCGCAAGTCTCGGTCTTGGGTTTGCCCCAGGGCTTGCCAAGCTGGGGGCGGCCCTGTTCCTGGAGGATGCGGCTGATCTTCGATTCAAAGCAGCAGTAGACCTCTTTCCTGGTCTTGCAGATGCCGAGGAAACTCGAGGAGCAATAGGTCCCGACCTTGTGGCACAGGCCTGCATCGTCCTTCTGGTCAAGCAGGACTTCGGACGGGCTGCACAGGAGCGGCGTGAGGAGCGGTACGCCGCGTCCCGAGCAGCAGTTCGAAAGCCCGAAGAGCTTGTGCGAACAGGTCTCGCGCGTGCCGCGAAACAGCGTCAGCGTCGCCTCGTCGAATTCGGCATTGGCCTGGCCGAGCGCATTCAAGGCCACAACCGCGTCCTTGAACTCGTCAGAGGCCTCGCGCTCGATCGTCTCGCACTCGCCATTGATACAATAGACATCGCCGCCGCAGATGTACTGCGCGGGCTCGGGAGTACTTCCGGGAATCGGGCAGGAATAGACCCGCTCGGTCACGCCGCACGATCCGTTCGCAGCGGGCGGATCGTCGAGGCAGGTTTCGCGCGCGAGCGAGCACGAGGCATTGGCCTCGAGGCTGGCGCAGTCGTTGCCGCCCCCGACAATTCGTTGGCACAGATATGAGCGGCTCTTCTGCCAGCAGGGGCGCGTGACGGGCACGCCCGCTACCGTGCGGGTCTCGTTGGGCGCGGTGCAGATTTCGTTCTGGAGCGTGCAGGCGACCGGATCGTCGGGACAGCCCGAAGTGCTCCAGCTTTCGGTGAACCACTTCGAGACCGAGACTTCCGGCGTAAACCCGGCGAGCGTTGTGCTGCACGACCAGACTTCCTCGGGCGCGGCGGGCTCGATGCAGGTCAGATATCCGCCGCTCAGCGGATCGCCGACAAAATCCCAGGTCTTGCAGAGACTCCGCTCGGTAAGCCCTGCACTGCTTGGCGTGGTGCGGGTGCAGGCAGGCTCCGAGCCAATCGACCCGCATTGCTGGAGCCCGGTTACATAGTCGAGCGGAAAGCCGGTGACCGGATCATAGGTGAGTGCGGCGCTCAGCCCGTCACTGTTGCAGCGGTAGATATTGCTCACGACTTCGAAGGCGCCGGGCGGCGGCGGCGCCGGAACGGTGCCCAGCAGGTAGATATTGGGATCGGCAACCGCGCTGCTGCAATCGTAGTAGTCGATGGTGATGCCGTAATCGGGGATGGGATAGCTTGCGGTGCGCCGGCACTGGCCATTGCCGGCAAGCGCGGAGCAGCCATCGAAGCCTGCCGAAATCGCGCAAAGATACTGGTAGGTGAGCGCGCTCCACTCGGTAACGACAAGATTGCTGGTGCAGCTTTTGGTCTCCTCGATGACCTGCGAGCCGACATGGCAGGTCCATTCGGCGCTGTTGGGCGTGCCCGGCCCGGGCGGCAGCGGCGTGCAATCACCGGTCGAGCCATCGGCGCCCACTCCATCGAGATAGGCGTCGGGACTTGCTTCGATCGCAGTCGCACGCGCCATGTCGTCGCGGGTGACATTGACCGTTGGGCGCGATGTCGAATTTGCCGTGCGGTAGGCCTCGCTGTTATAGCCTTCCGCGGCGCCTGCTGCATACATCTCGCCGGGATTGTCGTAGTACTGGGTGAGCCCGGGATAGGTGGCCTCGTAGCCCGGCACTTGCGCTGCCGCATCTGCCGCCTGCGTCAGGTTCTGATAGGTCTCGCGCAGCGCGCTCCCCGCGGCGCGGGCTTCGGCTTTCGCTTGTTCCGGCGTCATCGAATCCGGTGCGGGAGGAGGTGGTGGCAAGGATTGCGGTAGCGGTGTCTCGCCGGCGGCGGGAAGCACCGGCAGCTCCTCGATCAGATCGTCGGGTGGCGGGACATAGACCTGGGCTTGCGCGGCTGTGGCGGCGAAGAGCAGGCAGGACAGCAACAGGCTCGCGATCAGCGGCCTTGATCGACCAGATGCTCGTGCGAGGGGCGCCATGTCACCTCGCCTTGCGCAGGTTGGCAAGCGCGACATGCGCTACTCCGGCGCCGGGGCCGCGCGCTTCGGCAAAACGCTCGAGCGCGTATTCGACGCTGACATTGCCGCTCATGCGGTCGTGTTCGGGAACGACAGAGGTGCAATCGAACCCGTCGCACAGCTCATAGGCGCGGCTTGCCACGACGAAGGTCGGTGCGGCGTGGACGGAAAATGCCCGAAACAGGCGCGGGTCGATGGCGATATGGGCTTCCTGGCGCTCGTCGGTGACGACGCGCCTAAGCCCCTCGGCGAACGCCCGCGTGCTGCCTCTCGGAAATCCGCGAAAGACCACCACGCCGCCGGCCGCGCTGGTGTCCGCAATCAGGCGCGAGAGCGAGGCTTCGGGCATCGAGAGGCTGGCAAAGGCCACGAACAGCGGTCCCTCCCCCATCGGTGCTGAAGCATTGGCGGCAGCGCCCTCGAGGATCGCGTCGAAATCGACCGGACCGTCGGGTCCCCTGGGCAGGCTGGCCGGATCGATGCCCCGCATCGCGGCCATGGCCTCATCGCGCAACTCTTCGGCTTCGCGCGCATGTGGCAATTCGCGTCCTGCAAGGGCATCGACGAAGTCCTGCGCCTCGCTGGCCTGCCCCCCGGCGCGTGCCTTGATCGCGTCGAGATCGAGGCCATCGACAGTCTGGGTGACGCTTTGTGCGGCGGTCTGGGTCAGCCCCGCCGAGATCCCGGCGAGCGCCAGAAATGTGGCGGCAGCGATAATCCGCGGCGATCGGAATAGGCCGATAGAGAGGCGTAACCTGTTCATAAAGCGCAGCAATTTCGCTTCCTCCACATGAGGTAGCCAAAATCCTCGCCCTTGACCGGGAAGGACTTGCCCGTGTGGGGAATGATCGTGGTCGCCCCGATCGGCGCGCAGGCGTAGCGGCCTTTGACGGTCGGGATCGGGTTGGTCATTTGCAGCCGGTACTGCTGCTTCCTCATCACCGGCATCAGGTACTTGTGACACAGGGCCTTCGAGCCCATCGTCCCCCAGGCAAGCGCTTCGCGGTGCATCTTGTAGAGCATGCGTTCCGCCACGAGCCGCGAGGCCTGGACCGGCGTGACATGGGCCGCGACATGGCCGTTCAAGGGGTACATCCCCCCGTTGCAACCCGCGCACCAGAACATCTGGTCAATCGGCAGCTTGGCGGTCGCGGCGACACAGTCCGCGGCGCAAGCAGCGGTGGCGATGGGATTGGCGAACAGCGCGACTTCGGGATTGATGATCGAGGTGAGCGCGGAATCCTGCCAGAGCGGATCGAGCTCAGTCACATAGGCCACATCGAACGTCGTCTGCTCGAAGCAGAGGAAGTCGGTTAGGATCTCCATCCAGTAAAGCAGCGGATAGACGTAGTAGTGGGCCTGCCACTGCGAGGAGTTCTGCGTCTTGCCGCCGACCTGGCTGCGGCCCTGGACATGGCCGTTGCCGATATCGAAGCCGGGGTTGAGCCGGATCCCGCCAAGGTTGGGGAAGCACCAGGACTTGTTGGTGACATCGACAAGCCGCACCGGCTCCCAGAATCCCACCGAGATGCCGATGCGCGGGATCGGCGAACCGCAGGCGCACAAGGGGAACGAGGGATTCTTGGGATCGGGCCGCGAACCTTTCCAGATGGCAAGCCCGCCGATCGAGAGCGGAAACAGGCACGACCAGCACACGTCGGTGATCGGATTGACGAACTTGCCATGGCAGGTGACCGAGGCGCGGGCGGGTGCGGCGCCGAGACCCATCAGCGCGAGCGTGGCAAGCGCCGCCAGTATCAGGCGCGGCAGCCGCATCACACCTCACATTCCTGGTTCTTGGCCCGGTTCCAGGCTGCATCGGCATTCGTTTTGGCGCGCCAGTAGATGAGTCCCATGACGGGCATGGCGATAAGGAGCAGAAGCGTCGGCAATGCGCCTAATGGGCCGACGAAGCCGACGATTGCTGGGTTGAGGACAACTGCGAGCAGGAGAGCAACGCACAGCAAGACCCATGCATGACGCAGGCGCCTCAACCTCGGGGTCTCCGGGGCGGCCATCGGCGTGGCCAGGAAAGCGAGCAGCGGATGCGTCATGAGGTCCCGCCTTTCGGCCCGAGCGGGACTTCGGTGATCTGGAGCGCCTTGCCTGCCGATGTGACGACGGCAGGCGTGTGGCGAATGCCGAAGCGCGCGGTCAGTCGGCCGCCCTGGTCGAACCAGAAGCGGCGCTGGTGCGGCTTCATCGCATCAAAGGGCGAGCCAGCGACGAAGATGATTTTGGCCCCTTCGGCGCTGTGGCTGCGCACGGCCCAGTCGACCTGCGTCTGGTCCGTTCCGTCAACGAAGATCAGGTCCTGTCCGAGCGAGACATGGTCGAGCGGATTGACCCGCGTGCCGCGCGCAGCGGTCAAATTGTTCTTGTCGTCGCGAATGTCGGCTTCGATGACGATCGAGGGGTCGAACAGCCATTGCCGCCGCTCGCTCGCGGCCGATAGCCCCGCGACCGGCCTCGGGCGACGCACGCTCAGGGTCGCCTGCTCCTGCATCCGGCGTTGCAGGCCTGCGATCTCGCCCGAGGCCTCGAGTGTCCTGAGCCTCGCTTCGATGGTAGTGAGGAGGTCCTCCTCGATGATCGGGAAGGTTTGCCCCATCTGCCCATGATCCGCGGCCTGCACCAAGGACACCACGGGCCATCCTGCCGACAAGGTAAGGCCGAGAGAAAGCGCGAGGGGATGGCGCGCGCTCACAGTACCGAGTCCCCAGTGCCAATGATCCGGTCCTGGCAGACAAAACCGATATCGGCATAGCGGCTGTCGAAACCGTCGGCATGCGCGGTGCCCAGGTAATAGCAATGCTCGGGGATGCGGCCCACCGGTCCGGGCTCCAGCTTTTCGCCGCGTTTGCTGAAGGCCTTGATCCTTGCGACCTCGCGCCCATCGATCAGCACGACGGGTCCGTCGCGTGTCACCACATCGCCCGGCATGCCAAGCACGCGCTTGGCGAAGGGTGTTGGCACCTTCCCGAAATGCGCGACGATGAGCGGCGTTCTCGGCGGATTGAACACCACGAAATCGCCGCGCGCGGGAACGCGTTTCCGGTCGATCCAGAACGCCCAGTTGGGGAGCGACTGGCTCGTATTGATGAGCAGCGCATGATCGTCGCGCCAGGCAGCGAGCGCAGAGCTGCCCGCAAGGCACAGGCTGAGGCCTCCGATCGCCAGCCAGCGCCGGGCATGGCGCGAGGGTTCACTGGGCGGGGCCATTGCCTGCCCCTCCCGTAGCACCCAGGCCTGGCTCTCCGGCGGGCGCGGCCATGGCGGCGCGCATCGCGCCCATGACATCGCCTGCATCGGCCGCGGCGGGCTGCGGCATCCGGACTTTGGCGTAAATTTCGCGGCGCAACTCGGCGGTGATGTCGGGAACCTCGCCGGCGAGCACTGCTTCGCCTACCAGCACGATCTGCCCTGAGCGGCCCCGCGTCTTCAGGTTGCGCTCGATCTCGGCCATGAACGCCCGGGTCTCCGCCGTCACCTGTTCGGGCGGGGTCGCCGAGCGTGCCTGGGCCTGGACATATTCGCCGACGATATTGGAAAGCTGCACCTTGGCGATCGGCGGCACGCCGACATCGGCGAGAACTTCCTTCGTCACCCAGGCGCCCCACAGGCCTGCCATAACCAGCGCGCTCACGAGTGCGACCGGGAGCAGTCCGAGTTTGCGCGGTGCACGAAGCTTGGATTTGCGTGTCTGCACGTCGCCAACGACTTCCGGCATGTCGTCGAACAGCGGCCCGTTACCGGCCGGCAGGGCGTTCCTGGCCATCGGGCCTCTCCTTGATGGGTGCGATGAACTGGATGAGCGCGGGCAGGCGCAGCACGGCGACAACTAGGAACAATGCGCCCGAAGCCAGCCAGAATTGTGCGCGGAACGCGGCCTGACGCAACGGATCGGCCCCAATGTAGCGGCTTGTGAAATTGTCTAGATGGAGCACCAGCCCTGCGAAGCTGAAGTCACCGAGCGCGGCAAAGAACAGCGTCCAGCATGCGGTGACGAAGGCCGCGCAAACCGCCAGCCACCCGCAAAGCCGCAGCGTCACATAGCAGGCCGTCTCCAACGGACTTTCCGCCTTTCGGGGTGATTTGTGAAGAGGCTGGGTGGTCATTGTAGTGGCCTCCCCGCCTTGTCGGACCGGATTGAAGCCCATTGTAAAACGGGCGCCAACGCGCTACATGTAGCGCAAAGGAGATCGCTAGTGGCGGCAGCTTCCCATGCACGCGTGACAAAGCGCCGCGCCAACTTGCGCGCCGCCGGTTTTCGGCCGGTACAGATCTGGGTGCCTGACACGCGCGCGCCCGGGTTCGCGGCCGAGTGCCGCCGCCAGGCTACCCGGGTCGCCAGGGCGGACCACGCGGACGACGAGCTCGGAGCGTTCCTCGACGCGGCGCTCGACGACATGGACGACGGCATTGGCAAGGACGCCGCATGAAGCGCGGCGACCTGGTGACGGTTGCGCTCCAGGGTGATTTCGGCAAGCCTCGACCGGCCCTCGTGATTCAGTCCGACGCATTCAGCGAACTCGAGACGGTAACTGTCCTGCTGGTGACGGGGAGCCTCATCGACGCCCCGTTGCTCAGGATTTCGATATTGCCCGACGCGGATAATGGCCTGCGCAAAGAATCGCAGGTCATGATCGACAAGGCGATGACGGTCAGGCGCGAGCGTCTTGGCCTGGTGTTCGGAAGTCTGAGCGCGGAGGATCTGTTGCGCGTCTGGCGTTGCCTGTTCGTCTTTCTCGGCGGCGGTTGAGCAACGGGCACCACCGGCAAGGCGCTGTAATTCGGACCTCACGTCGAAGGGCAAGCGCGTTAGGCGAAGGGCGGATCGGCGCATCATTCTGCCGCCTCCTGCTGAATCTCGTCCCCCACCTCGCCCTCATGAAAATCGGGCGCGCCGGGTTCGGGCGGCACAAAATCGGGAAAGGCAATGCGCTCGATCGCATCGGGCAGCGCCATGCCGCCCTTGACCAGCTCCTCGATCGCCGAGAAAACGCGCGGGCTCGAGGAATAAAGCGTTGCCGAATAGGGATCGAGCACGAGGCGGCCGACGCACAGCGTCTCCGGTCCCTTGATGAGCACGTCGGAATATTCGGTGCCGTTGCGCTTCAGCGAGCGCAGCAGCGTTTCGGTATGGCGGTCCATCTCGAAGCGCTGGTGGCGCGCGAGATCGTTGATCGTCTCTTCCTTCTGCTGGAGCACCACCGACCAGTCGGAGTTTTCCAGCGCGGCCAGCGAGCCTTCGGACTTGTAGAAGTCGTTCAGCGATTGGGTCGCGGTGACGAGCGCGCCGCCATACTTGCGGCAGGTGCGCGCATAGGTCTCGATCGCCTGGCCCATCTGCCCGCCGCCCAGCAGCTGCCAGGCCTCGTCGATCATGGTGAGCTTGGGCACCGAGCGGTCGAGATCGCGCATGACCCGGAGCGTCAGGAACATGAGCGCGGTGAGCGCCACCGAACGCAGTTCGGGCTTGGACGAAAGGTCCGAGAGCTCGAACACGGTGAGCCCGGCGGAAAGATCGATCGAACAGGCGCCGGCAAAGAAGCGCCCATAAGTGCCCCCTGTAAGGAACGGCGCCATGGCATCGGCGAGATCACCGGCAAATGGCGATGGCAAGGCGCGCAGCGCGGCAGCGACGTGGTCGATGGTCCCATCGCGCTGGTGTTCGCGCCAGACTGCGCTGACCGCCGAATCGATGAGCCCGCGTTCGGTGTCCGAGAGCCTGTCCTGCTGGCGCGCCATCTGCCCGACGATGGCTTTGAGCATGGCAAGGCATTCGACCTCGTAATCCTCGCCGTCCGCATCGTCGGTGAGCGCCGCGGCGTTGATCATGTCGAAGGGATTGAGCGAGAAGCCGGCAGACAAGCGGAACTCGACGAAAGCGCCGTCGAAGGCCTTGGCCATGTGTTCGAACGAGCGGCCGTCATCGATGACGATGACCTTCGCGCCGGCTCCCGACATCGCGGCGCAGACATCCTGGAGGAACACCGATTTGCCCGAGCCCGACTTGCCGAAGACCGCGACATTGTGATTGCCCGCCTGGTTCTGGAACGGCGACCAGAAGAAGGGTTGCCCGCGCCGTCCGACCAAGAGGACATGCGGGATCGTCCCGCCGAGCGGCTCGCCCTGGACCGGTGCGATGGCCGCAGCCGTTGTCGTCAGCATCGTGCGAAAGCGCTTCATGCGTTTGAGATCGGCGGAAAGCCCGTTGGGCAGCGATAGCGGCATGGCGGCAAGCAGCCCCATCACCTGGAGGTAGCGCTCGTCGATGAGGTCCCACCCGGCGGCCTTGTAGACCGACTTCACAAGCCGCTCGTTGACATCGCCTTTGCCGAGCGGGGAAAGCGCGCCGACGCCGTAATAGACCTGCGCCAGCTTTCGCCCCTGGCGGATCTCGGATTGCACATACTGCCATTCGTCGCGCTGGTCGGAAAGCTGGGGCAGGAAGCGCGCTGAACGACTGTCGGCAAGGCTGGTCGTGCGCATGACCTTGAGGCCTGTGCGCGAGGCGACGGCTTCCTCGTCCTGGAAGGCCAGCGCGAGCACGGTCATGACGTTGCAGCCAAAGCGCAGCTTGTCGTTGACCATGTCGCCGATGATCTTCTGCACGTCCCAGGGCGCCCATTGTTTTGGCAGGTGTCGCACCCCAAAGAAGCGCCAGTCGAAGGCGTCGGGCACGACCTCGCCGATGACGGGCACGCCATCGAGCTTTTCGCCGGTCGGACGGAAGCGTTCGGTGCGCAGCACGATCCGCTCAGGGCTGACCCGGGTCTCCAGGTCGCGGCGGATGCACTGGACGTTAATCGGATCGAGCTCGGAATAGTGTTCGGGCCGGTCGGCATTATCGACCGATGGGCAGAGGAAATCGTCAAGAAAGGCGATAAGCTCGACCGGACCCATTTCGCGCGCGGGTATCGAGAGCGCCTGCAAGGTACCCATGAGGCTTTCGCGCACGGTCGAAAGTACGTCGGCGCCGGTCGACGATCTGAGCGAGGCACCGACCGAGAGGATCACGCGGTGCGAACGCAGGTAGAAAGGCGCGTCACGCGAGATCGACATCCAGGCGCCGCGCCGCAGCCAGCGCGCGCGGTGCTCGGCGGCGCGGCCATAGACCCCTTTGGCGACGACGCGCGGCATAACCCAGTCGGCGATGCGCTCGCCCACCGAGGGGCTTTGCCAGTGGATCAGTTGGATTTCGCAGCCTGAGGGTACGGCGTCGGACAGGAATTGCGTCAGGATCTCGCCGCTGCGCTCGTCGGCGCCCATCATCGGCGCGAGTTCGAGGATGAACCCGATCGATTCCGTGTTGATGAACATCCGCGCCTTGGCATCGTAGCTGCGGTAGGGAAGCCAGTTCGACAGCATTGGCGCGCCGAGCAGCGGGCGCTCGGCCTCGGGCCGGGCGCTTTCGCCGAAGACGAGGTCGAGAAAGCTTTCCCAGAATCCGCGCCGCGCCATGGCTCTTAATCCTCCTCGACGGCGGGAAAGGATGCGGGCGGGTTGGTCGCCGTCTGCTCGCCAGGCACCGAAGGCTGCGCAGGACTTGCAGGACCCGATTCCGTCTGGGGTGCGCTGCTGCTAGTCGGCTGCGCGCCCATAGGCGATACGGCGGGTTCGCGCGCCACCGGAAGTCCGCCGGGCGCTTTGGCGGTCTGGCCAAGGCGCGCGTCGACTTCGGTCTTGATCGCATCGATCGGGTTGGCTGTACGCCCGGCATTGCTTCTTGCCCGGGCAGCAGCAACCACGCGCGGATCGGGCGGACCGGCAGGAGCAAGCGCGCTCACTGCTGGCGCCGGGTCGTGAGGCCCGGCTGACATTGCCGCCGGCATTTCGGGAATGGACGGGCCGGAACCCGGTGCCGCGAGCGCCGATGTTGGTGCAGCCCCTGAAAGCTGCATCCACCCGCCTTCGTCGGCGACCGTGTGCACGACGCGCGGCTCGTGGAAATTGCCCGCGCCATCGACATAAGAGGGAAACACGACCTTCAGGACGCGCCGCTCGCGATGGACCAGGTCAGGCCGCACCGCCGCCAGCCTTCCCCGGCCCTCGTGCGTGGCGGCAGAGGACCTGACGCTGGAATGTCGGGGTCGCCGCTCGAAAGTCGGCCCTGCCGGAAACCGTGTTTCGGGTGAAAGCGGCCGCGCGTTCTGAATGAGGCTGAGCGCCTGGTCGTCGATCACCGTCGATGGCGCGCAAGTACCGCCCGGCGCGCTGCACGAGAAGCTGCCCTTCACATTGCTACCGAGAAAGGCCGTGCAGGCGGCCAGCTGCGTCGCGGCCAGTCCGACAGCAGCGATGCGCGCCGCGCGGGCAAGCCTCGAGCGTGGTTCGCAAGTGGCAAGTTCGCCGAGTCGGCAAGCGAGACTCCATAAGGCGAGCCCCTGGTCGAGCGTCAACTGCAATTCGGACAGGATAATATGTCCATGCGAGCGCCGCCACGCGCGTCGGCGCAGATGCGCGCATTCCCGCGCGGTGAGTACCCTGCCCTTGCCCTTCGAAAATGCGGCCGCCACATCGCGCCACAAGGCGATGGCCTCCTCGCGCCCGGGATTGCGCGCGAGTATCCGCACCTGCCCTTTTGAGCGCCGCCAAACCGCCTGGCGCAGGCTCGCTAGCTCCCTATTCGTCAGCAAGTTCACGAGGTCGCTCCCTTGATCCAGGCCTCGAGGAAGGCGCGCGGACGGAAGCCTTCGATGACCGCGCCGTCCGAGCGCACGATGACTGGCGTCCCGGCAATCCCCTGCTCGCGCGCGAAGCGCTCGTTGGCATCGAGCGGCGAGGTATCGCAGGCGCGGGTGTCGGTAATCGGTGCGCCGGCATAGGCGGCTTTGATCGCCTTGCGCCGGTCGCGCGCGCAGAACACCTGGTTGGCAAGATCGCGGCTGCCAAGCAGCGAGATCGGCCGCTCGATGACGCGCACATTCATCGCCTCGAGTTCGCTCGCCAGCGCGCGGCAGTAGCCACAGCGAAAATCGCTGAAGACCGTGACTGTCTTGCCCGAAGGATTGCCCCAGACGATGCCGCCGGCCTCGGGCAGTGCGGCAAGCGACATCGTCCGGGGGCTGCCGGTCGCAGCCGATCTGGCTGCGGCAGCCGTGCTAACCCCACGCCTTGGCGCTTCGACTTCCTCGGCTTCGCGCCGGCTTCCTGCCGCGCCGCCGACCAGGAGGTCAGGATTGACTTCGAGCAGGCGCACCGCAGTCAGGTCCTGGCGCGTCTCCATGTCGTAGACCCGCCCGATCAGGAGGTAGCGTGCGCTCCTGTCGACGTAGAAGAGCTGCGAGCCAGCGGTCACTTCGCAAATTCCATCGACCACCTGGCAATCAATCTTCGAGACCTGCGTTCGCGGCAAACGCGCCTTGAGCAAGTCGGCAACCGTCGCATCGGCATCGGAAGACTGCGCTCCCCTGCCCTCGCCGGCATTGGCCCAGACCAGCGAGGCGCCGCTCCCGAGCGCGATTGCCGACAGGGCCCAGCCAAGGCGTTTCCATTGCATCGTATCCCTCCTCATCCGTTGATGAACACGCCTTCGAGGAAGACGATCTCGACATCGATTCCGGTCGGCATTTCGATTACGGGCTGGTATTGTTCGGCCCGCTCGATCAAATATTTGGAGACCATGTCGGCTGAGGTCGCGACGCCTTCACCAAGGCCTCCTTCGAGGATCTCGCCGGTGCCGAGCCGCTGGCGTTTGCCGTCGACCGTCACATTGGTGCCGGTAAGGATCGAGCTGGTGTTCGCCGAGAACCCGCGTCCGAACCCGCCGGCCAGCCCTGCGAGGAACGCCTGGCCGACCAGCGCGCCTTCGCGGCTCACCACCCGGCCCCTCACCCCGGTCTTGCCGCCAAAGGCGATGAACCCCTTGACCTCGGAAACCGCGTAGCGCCCGTTCGGCTGCGGGCAGGTCATGCGCTGGAGCTTGACGTAGACTTTCTCGGAAGAAAGGTCGCCGCGCGCAGCCCCGTTTACGAGACAGCCCGAGATATTGGTCGTGAGCAGGCGCCCGTTGTCATAGACCGAGCGCGCAGGCCCCGTGATGCGCAGCACCACCGGCAACGGATCGGTCTGGCTCTGGACGCCGGCATTGGCGTCGACGCCGACGATCACCCGCGCCAGAGCGATCGAATTGGGCGGCAGGTAATTGGCGCTGTCGGTATAGATTGTGTTGCCCTTGGGTACCGGCGATCCGTTACCGCTCGGGCTTCCCTCGCCGAACGAGATCATGCTCACTTCGCTGCCGCGTCCCGGCAGGCCCGCCGCTGCTGCGGCCGCCTCTCCCGCAGGTGTCGTGCCATTGGCACCGCTGCGGGGCGAGCCCGCCACCTGATATCCCGGTGGACTGGTTCGCCCGTAAAGCGCATTGGGTCCGCCAGCAGGCATGACCGGCGACTGGCGCGCGGCGGCGAGCGCTGCGCGCAGCTGTTCGTTCTCCGCCTGGTAGGCTGAGAGGACGCGTTCGGTGTCGGGCGAAACGCTTGCGCCCTGCTCGCGCGCCAGTTGGGCTTCGAGTTGGTCGGCGCGTTCGGCGCGCGCTGCCAGCGCGCGCATGTTGGTATCCATCGACATCATCTGCGCTTCGGACTGCGCGCGCCATTCCTTCTCGGCCATGTTCTTGTTGACCATCTCGTCGACCGAGATGCCCTCGACCGCTTCGGTAAGTTCGGCCTCGCCCTTGCCCGGACCGTCATCGAAGATGTAGAGCGAGCCAACGATGAGCGCCGCTGCCCCCGCCCCGCCGAGCAGCAGCATTTGCTTGCGCCGCGCGGCATCATTTGCCGCCATGGCATCGCCCAGCGGGGCGGTATCGTCGTCATCGGGGACGTCGAGCGCCTTGGGCTTTTTCTGGAAGAGGCTTCGCAAGTCCATCAGCGTCCTCCGCTCGACTGGATGAGGTAGACGGCGGCTTCCTCGCCGGGGCCGATGGCGCTCACCGGGGTCATGAAGGCGAGGCTGCCGCGCGCGGCGAGCACGGTCTCATCGAGGTTCTGGGTCGCGCGCCCGGTGTTGCGCACCTTGAGGACGAGGCCCTTCAATTCCGCACCGCGCCATTCGCCGACCTGCTGCACTTCGAGCGGGCCAATCCGCACCGGCTCGAGCACCGAGGCGCGCATGTCATAGCCTTCGATAGGCTCGCCCCGGTACATCGCCTGCGCAAGCCGTACCGCTGCATCCTCGGGCGAGGTGCGCAGTTCCCAGTCGCGGGCGCGATCGCTGGCGATCGCCTCGTTGGCGACGAACACCTGCTCGGCTTCCTGCCCACGCACCTGGCAGACGAATTTGTAGACATAGCCCTTGCGGGTCGTGCCGAAGAACGAGATGGCGGCGCGCGGGAAACCGTCGGGCACCGAGATGTAGATGTCGCCGCGCACCGGCTCGTTGACGATCTTGAAGTCTTCGGCCGGATTACCGGTCGAGATCTTCGAGACCGAGGCGAACTGGTCGCCGGCCAGACTGATGCGGGTAAGGTCCTTCGCCGAGGCCACGCACTGCACCGTGCCGTTGTCAGCGGTGAGCACGTTCTGGTCGGCAAGCGCGGGGCTCGCGAGCCCGGCCAGGCCAATCGCGATGAGCACGCCGCCCAGAGGTCGCCCAACGAAAGCGAGCGGCCTGCTGGCAAGGGCCGTGCCGGCACCCACCAGGCCCCAGGCGAGGTTCCACGAGATCGGGGCGATCATGCCTCGCCTCCGTTCTTGTCTTTATCCGTTACTTGTCCGAACCCGGCGAGTTTCAGGCTCACCCCCGAGTAGGACCAGACGAAGCGAAAGGTGCGCGCCTCGGCTGTCACTTCCTTCGAGCCGACGACAGTGTGCAGGATGCCGTTGACTTCGCTGGTCAGTTCCTGGGGGTCGACGCTCAGCTTTTCGATCGTGAAATACTGTGAGACGTTCGAGCCGTTCTGCTCGCTCATGATCTTCATCAGCTCGGCCTTCATGCGGCCGTGAGTTCTGGGATCGGTGATCTCGAGGATCGAATTCATCCAGTATTGCAGGTTCGACGGCGAACGGTTGAGCGTCAACAGCGCGGCATCGCGGGTGACGAGCTCGAGATAATCCTTGTCGACATGGCTCGAGGACAGGGTTAGCGGTTTGGCGAGCACCGGCTGCAGCACCACTTCCCTGTCGCGGCTTGCCGCGGTCAGCGTCAGCAGTACGCAGATGCCGAACAGCAGCGCGCAGCCGATCGCGAGGTGATTGCGCTGACGGAGCAGGCGCTGTGCCTGGTTGTGCGAGATCGAAAGGTCCATATCAGCCTGCCATCACGCGAAGGTGCGAGGGTGGCGTCGCCTTGAGGCCCATGAAGGAGCCCGGCAGGTACCAGTAGGCGGTATGGATGATCCACGAGACCGCGCGGCCTGCCTTCAACTTGCGCAATCCCCACCAGGCCAGCACGCTTGCAAAGAGCCCAATCAGAATATGTTGAGACAGGACGCCCCAGGCGAAGGGCACGATCATCGCGATGAACTCGTCGAGCGTCCAGAAGCCGATCAGCTCCGGGTCATCGAGATGTGCTGGGACCGTGTACCGGTTCATTGCCGCCGCCACCCTCTTGGCTGTTCCGGCGCGGGACCATGCGAGAACCCCTGGCCGGAAACGGTGAATGGTTCAGATCGTCGCGGTGACCGCGGCGGTGACGATCGGCACGCCCGTGCCCGCGCCGACGCCTACGCCGACGGGGATCGCGACCTGGCCGAGGCTGAAGCGGCCCGAGGCGAGCCCGACGATGCCGCCGGCGAGGCTGAGCACGGTGATGATCTTGCCGCCCGAGCCTTCGAGGAAACCGGTGAACGCGGTGAGCGCCGTGTTGAACGTGGCGTCCGCGCCGGCAAAGGCCGCGCTGCTTCCCAACAGCGCCGCGATCGCGACAGCTGCTGCGCCTTGCGCGAGCGCCCTTCCCCTCCCCTTGATCATCAATTGCATCGTCTCGTCCTTCCTGCTGCGTCAGCCGCGTTGTTGCCGGCCGGGTCAAAAGGACAGCGATGGAACTCGCGCGGCAATCGGCAGTTGCAGCGCATCGCGTGTGCACTGCGATAGAATTGCCGAATCGGGAAAGGTTGAAAGGTTGGGATTTCCGGGATCGGAATTACCTGTGCCGGGTCGGGGGCCGCCGTCTCCAGAAATGGGAAATAGGTATTCCCGTCAAGGAAATAGCGGTTTCCAGGTTGGAAATTGCGGCTCGCGAATCGCCATCAGAGTGCTGCGACTCGGGAAATTAACGATTCTGGCTCATAATTGCGTCTGCATGGAGGCGCACGCGAATGCAGTCGGTGGCCGGCGGGACGCGCAACATACGCATAACCGTGAGCCGGGAGTGCTTCGCGCTCCTGGCCGATGCCATGTGCGAATTTTCCAAGACCACAAGCAGGTTCCGGAGCTTGCGTTCGACAGTCCAGCACGCCTGTGAACGCGCGAAAAGCCTTACGTTTGCGCGCGAGGATGTCGAGAGGTTCCTCTCTCGTTATCCACTCGATGGACAGATCTCGATCTGGCTCGAAGTCAAACCCGACTGGATCGAAGATTATGATTGGATCCGCCATAAAATCGCGGATACCTGTGGCAAGGTCATGCACGACAGGGTCGTGATTGCATTCGTAGTCTGGCTTGCACGCACAAATAATCAATTCTGAATTGGACCCAATAGTTCGCAAAATTCAGCGTTTCACGCTCTTGACATCTTATGGTATCCCATAGAGCGATTGGTGCGGGAGGGTCTCTCAATGCCGCACCGAACCTTGACGCCGGAAACGGCCTTCAAGCCGAAGGCCCAGACGGCTGACGATTCCGCCTTCTCGTTTGCGCCACCAGCGCCGCGGTTGACCGAGCAGGATCAATACAGGCTGCTGATCACGGATCAAGCCGCGAAACAGGCGCTGCCGCTCGCCCATCTTGCCGATCGACTCGGTGTTGGCCGCTCACGGCTTCACAAAGTCTTGCGCCAGGGTGCAGCCCTAGTCGACGACCTGCGAGACCGTCTGTTTGAGGCGCTTGGCATCGATTACGTCCGGGCCAAGTTTTGTGTCGCGCTTCTCCATGATTTTACGGCCTATGACGATCCGGCCATCCTTCTTGTTTGCGAAGCCATGAAGGGGTTCTATTGCGAGGTCGTCTCTTGCCGGCGCGGCGAACTCCATGTTGCGATCCGTCCGCAGCTCATACACGAGGCTCTCGGCCGCGCATACGAGATGCTGCTTGCGCATCAGGAACGCGTACTCGAGGCCGATCGCTCGCTGCAGGACTGAAGGAAAAACGAGTTCGCAGCCTCATCGGTGGGCTTTACCTTGATCCGGTGTAGCCCATAAACTCTACGGTACGATAGGTGGAAGCGTTGACGGCAGACATTGCCGCCTGTGCGCGATCAACTGAAATTGAGCCTGGACGGTCAAGCTCTGCAAGACGGGCCAAGTCCGTCATGATCGCGCGCACGTAGTTAAGGGTTTCCGGAATGCGGGGAACAGTACCCTGTTGAAGCGTTCGCCGTTCTGGTCCGGCGTTGTAGGCAGCGAGCGCCAGATCGACCCGGCCAAAGCGTTCAAGTTGCTGGCGCAGATATCGCGCCCCGGCCCGCATGTTGGCGATAGGGTCGTAAGGGCGTGACAGGCCGAGTGCTCGCGCAGTCCCCGGCATGATTTGCATGATACCCATAGCGCCAGCACTGCTGATCGCTAGTGAATTGTAGCCGGATTCCCGGGCGATCACCGCATCGAGCAACCGTGCCGGGACGCCATTCTCGCAGGCGACATTGACAATCGCGCTGAAGTACGCGGCGCGGCGGGCCTCGACTGAGCGTGGGAGCCACCAGGTTGGGGAATATGACGCGTCTTCGCAGGCAGGACCGATTGTTTGAAGACCCCAGCGGGCCCGGCCTGATCCAGCGATCTGCGATGCCGAAATGTCGTAGGCTGACCGCAATGGCGCGGGAGGGGCATTGGCATGTCCTTCCGGGCGGCCTTCGAAGTATTCCCGCAACCTGCCAGAAATGGCTTCAAGGGCTTTGGTATCACTGGTTGGTGATGCGGATGTCTCTTCGATCGAGAGATTATGGCCAAATTGCAGCAGATCGACTTCACGCGCTGCGGATGGCATCGCACCGCAAGCAAGCAGGATTGCGATTGTCACAAGCTTCAAGAATTTCATTTCACGCACCATGTGGCGCGTGCTTTCCCGAGGGATTGCGCATACGCCATCAACCAAATCGAGTCGTTCGTGTCAACGGCGCGGGAAAGTCACTTTCATGCGCTCCTCGCCGTTGCAGCTATGCCGCGCGGGCCAGATGGCGAGCAAACCCTGATGTTATTGCTTCGGCGCAAAAGCAACCGAACATTCAAGGCTGCGTATCTGGCTCTGGTTGTCCGGACATTCGCATGGCTGAGCAACGACTCGAATTGTCTTCGGCTCATCGGGATTGGCAGCAGAGAAGATACCGCTCCATTGTAGGCATGAAGCTGGTGTCACTGGTACAAGCCGATAACAAAGCAAAGGCACCCCATAGAGGACGACGTTGAACGCCATCCCCCGTGGATGGGCGAGCGCGCCGCCTAGAGGCTGTTATGAACCTGCGACAAGGGCAGCGACCTGTTTGGTCATGATGGTGGCGAAGGCGACGAGGTGGAGGCCGGCGAGGGTTTGGGCATATCGCTCGTAATCCTTGACGAGCCTTCGGAACCGGGTGGCCCACGCGAAGGATCGTTCGCCGACCCATCGGCGCGGCAGCAGGACGAAACCGCGCTTGGCCTCGGGCAATTTGACGACCTTGAGGTCGATGCCATGCCTGGCCGCAGCCTGCTCGGCACGCTCGCCGGTATAGCCCTGATCGACCCAGGCGATCTCGACGCTATCGTCGGTGACGGCCTGGATGGTTTTGGCGAGTTTCTCGACTTCGCCACGATCCTGGGCGCTGGCAGGCGTGACATGGAGGGCGAGCAGGTGGCCCAGCGTATCGACCGCGATATGCAGTTTGGAGCCCTTCTTGCGCTTGGCTCCGTCATATCCACCACGCTCACCGCTTTCCGGCGTGGAGCGCAAGGTCCGGCTGTCGATGATTGCCGCACTCGGCTCGGCCTTGCGGCCCGCCGCCAGACGCAGCACCACCCGCAGATCGTCGATCAGCGCCTCGAAGCACCCCGCTGCCAGCCACCGCCGCGTCTGCTGGTAGACCGCCGCCCACGGCGGCAGATCGTTCGGCATCCAACGCCACGGCGCGCCGGTCTTCACGATATAGCGCAGTCCGTTGAATACTTCGCGAAGGCTGTGTTCCCGCTGCCCCGCGTCCTCGCGCTGCAGCGTCAGATACGGCACGATCAGCGACCATTCTTCATCGGATACGTCAGATGGATAAGGCTTGCGACAGGTCTCCATCCAAGCCTTTGAATCCATTCAGACTCACAAGTCCATAACAGCCTCTAGAAACGCATGCGGGCGGTAAAGCGCCCATTGATCGGCGCGCCAGGCGTGATGTTATTGTTGTTGTGCGCGTCCGCGAAATAGGTTTCGTCGAATACGTTCTCGACATTGACCTGGAACTCCACCGTATCGTTCATCGTGTAGAAGAATGCCGCGTCGACCCGCGTGAACCCAGGCAGCCGTGTGGTTGTCGCGGAAGTGCGGTTGGCCGCGAACTGGCTGGACTGGTGAATGACGCCGAGCCCAAATCCGACTGATGGATTAAAGTCATACCGATTCCACAAGGCAAACTGGTGCTTTGGCACCTGACCAAGGCGCACGAACTCGTTGCCGCGTAGCTTGGCGTCCTGATAGGTATAGCCGCCGCTTATTTGCCAACCGGGAAGCACCTGCCCGGTGACGGCGAGTTCCGTACCGCGCGTCCGGGTCTTGCCGGCAACGATGCTGGTTGCCGGGTTGGCCGGATTCGGCGTTGTGGCGTTGGTTCGGTCGAGCTGGAACAGAGCGAGAGTGACATTGATATCTGGCCGGATGTCCCACTTGGCGCCGACCTCGTAATTGGTAAACTTCTCGGGGGCGAGATCCTCGTCGCTCGTCGAGAGCGTCAGGAACTGGTCGCCCGAGCGTGGAAGGAACGACTGGCTGTAGCTGCCGTAGATCGAGACATTCTCCTGCGGCTTCAGGATCAGGCCGATGCGCGGCGACCATTTCTCGTCTTTTCGGCCGAAAGGACGGTTGCCGTCCTGAATGTCGATACCCTTGATCTGAAACCGGTCGTAACGAAGTCCAACTACAAGATCGACGTGCGCCCCAAAGCTGATCTGGTCCTGTGCGTAGGCGGAGAAGAACTCGACGTCCGAAGTGCGGTTGCGGCTGATGGCCGGGAACGTCACCGTCGGGTAGACGATGTTGGAAAGGTCGAGCGTGCCGTTGGAGAGTGCCGCATTGCGACGCTGGTTGGTCGAACCCTGGTCGCCGTATTCAACGCCAAGCAATATCTTGTGGGCAAGCCCGCCGAAGTCAACGTCCGCGACCAGATTGCTTTGCGCAAGAAAATTCTGCCGTGTGGTCGGATCGGTATACCCTGAGAGTGCTACGGTGCCGTTTAACCCGGTCGCCGCGCCATTGGCGTAAACGTTGGTATAGTACTTGTCGTAGTCGCCGTAGAGCAGCGTTGTTGACCAGTTTAGGCCTTCGGCCAGTTCACCGTCCAGACGGGCCTTAACGATGTGGGCCTCGAGACCCGTGCGGTTCACGTCGGGCACACCAAAGAAAGTGTCGCGATGACCGGGCAGAGGCTCGCCGTTCAGAGACGGGATGCCGCGATCGGTAACGCGATCATCGTGAACGTACTCATAGGAAATCCCAGCCTTCCAGCCCGGGGCCAATTCGAACGCGATGTAGGGGTTCACCGCGTAGCGCTCGCCGTCGAAGAAGTCGCGGTGGTTGTTCAGTTTCTCGTAGAAGGCGTTCAGGCGGAATGCCGCGCCTTCGGCAATGGGCGCGTTCAAGTCGGCAGCGACTTCCCATGCGCCAAACGTGTTGATGCTGACCTCGCCGCCCATGAAGAAGCGGTCGGTGGAGGGTGTCTTCTGGACACGATTGACAATGCCACCGCCGCCGCCCCGACCGAAGATGAGGGCATAAGGGCCTTTCAGGACCTCGACGCGCTCGACGTTGTAGAGGTTCCGGAAGTACTGGACGTCGTCGCGCACACCATCGAGGAAGAAGTCGGCGGTGGTGTTCTGCCCGCGCAACGTGATCTGGTCACGATTGCCTTCGCCCTGGCCGATGGTGACGCCCGGGACGTAGCGAAGGACATCCGCAAGACTTCGATGTGCCTGGTCCTCGATCTGTTCGCGAGTTACGGCGCTGATCGTTTGGGGTACGTCGATAAGCGGCGTATCGGTCTTGGTTGCCGTAGCCGAGTCAATGGTGAGATAGCCATCGGACTTGCCAATGACGAGGATTGTATTGCCGCTATCGTCGCCCGCCTCACTAGCGAGTGCGGTCCCGGGCAAGGCCAGCGTCGCGGCCGAAATCATTAGCAAGTTTCTCAAGGAATCCCCCTGTTGGTGCGTGATTGATCCGCAGCCGATTAGTGCTGATGCGAATGGATTGCAATAATGTTATGGGGCTTTCCTGCAGTTGCGGACAACAGGAGCTGTGCCGCAGTCCGGAACCGGCTTTCAAGTCGCAGCAAGAATTTGGTACATCGAGCGATTGTGGCCGAAGCGATAGACGAGGAATGCGCGGCGTGGCTCATCATCAACGCCTTCGTTCGCCAGCAAGTTGCGTAGGCAAAAAAATGGCCGCGAGAGTGCTGGCTGGAGGCTCTACACTCGCGGGGAACCGAACTGATTAAGCCGCCTTGAGTTCAGGGTGCTCGCCCCGGCATTTATGAATTTCGACGGTGACGTGGACATACTCCTCGCGAATCAAGAGCCGGGCGGCATACTCCGTCGGTTCCAAGGGTTCGGCGGCAACGAGCGAAACAACCGCAGCAAATTTCCCTGGTCCTACTCGCCAGATGTGCAGGTCGGTGATCGACGCGTCTCCATCTTCGATGGTCTCACGGACCTCCGCGAATTGGGCGCTGTCGGCATCGGCATCGACCAGCACAGCCGCGGTATCCCGCAGCAAGGACCAAGACCATCGCCCGATAACCAGCGCTCCGACAAGACCCATCGCAGCATCCATCCAAGCCCAGCCGAGATATCGACCGGCAAATAGTGCAATGATTGCCAATACGGAGGTCAGTGCATCGGCCAGAACATGAAAATAAGCGGATCGCAGGTTGTTGTCGGTATGCGTGTGGTCGTGACCGTGATCGTGTCCGTGCACATGGTGATGAGCGGCACCTAATAGCCAAGCGCTCAGTAGATTGACGAGAAGCCCGAGGACCGCAATCCAGATGGCCTCGCTGTAAGCAATTGCCTGAGGGCTAATGAGGCGTTGGAATGACTCTACAGCGATCCCGATGGCGAAGATCGCCAATACCACCGCACTGGCAAATCCTGCGAGGTCGCCAATTTTACCGGTTCCAAGGGTGAACCTGGGATTGTCAGCGTGTCGCCGGGCAAACCAGTACGCGAAAGCTGCAACTCCAAGCGCGCCAGCATGCGTCGCCATGTGAATGCCATCGGCAAGGAGAGCCATAGATCCGGTCAACAGGCCAGCGACGATCTCGACGACCATCATCGCTGCGGTCAGCATTACGACATACCGCGTCCGGCGCTCGTTGGCGTCGTGATAGGTGCTCAGGAAATTGTGGCTATGAGCAAAGTCGCTCACGTCGTTGTGATGCATGAGAATACCTTGGTGACTACGATGTCTGATCGGAGATAGAGGATATTCCAGCTGACAGGCGTTGAGCAACCTTTGAAGAGTCGGTGATTTCTTGGGGATGACCTGTCAGGACCGGCTGAAATTTCCGATCATTCTGACCGCCGGCGTCGACGTGGAAGGCCTTCAGCATGGGCGCTTTCAAGTGCGGAAGGGTTGCCCAACAAAATGGCAAACACCATCATGGCGAATTCTCCCGGCGTTGCGTCTGCTTGCACGACGTTGCGCGGGGAGCAGCGCGCCGCAGCATCTCTATTCAACAGCGCTACGAACGACATTTTTGCGTCCGTTGTACCAGAACCCGATCCAAAGACTCACAACCGTCAGAAGCTGGAGAAGCAGCGGCTGCAATGCTGGAAAAATGCCGAGCATCGACAGTCTGGGCACATATGCGACCGGCGTGATGTCGATCAGGCCTGCTTCTTGAAGTGCAGCCGTCCCCTTGCCAGCGAGGACCACCGCGAGGACGGCGATGAGTGCCGAACTGTAAGTGAAGAATTTCCCGATGGGCAGCGAACGGCTGTAGCGCAGCATGGCCCAGGCGATTGCCGCGAGGAACGCAATCGCAGCGGCAGTACCTGCCGCGATGACGCTGCCGCGTCCCTGCGCCGCCAACGCCGCGAAGAAGAGGATCGTCTCGAAGGCTTCGCGATAGACGACAAGGAAAGCGAGACCGAATAGGAACCACGCCGAACTGCGTGACAGAGCCTTGCCCAGCACCTTGTCTATGTAGCGCTGCCAGCTCTCGGCTTGCGACTTGCCATGCATCCAGATTCCGACAGAGACGAGCACTACCGCCGCAAAGAGCGAGCCGAAGCCTTCCGTGAGTTCCCGGCTCGCGCCGCTGATCCCGATCGCATAAGTGGCGACCGCCCAGGTCGCTCCGCCCGCAACGAGCGCCGCAATCCAACCGCCATGAACATAGGGCAGCACTTCGGGTCGGTCGGCCTTGCGAAGAAAGGCGATCATCGCGACGACGATCAGCAGCGCCTCTAGTCCTTCACGCAAGAGGATGGTGAGCGCACCGATAAAGGTCGAAGCGTCGCTCGCCGCATCGGGTGAAAGAACAGCCTCAACATCCGCAAAAAGGCTTTCAAGCACGGCTTCTTTTCCGGCAAGCTCCTCAGCGGTGACACCGCGTCTAATTGCGGCCCGGTATTCGCCCATCGCACCCTCGATACGCGCCATGAGCGTCGCGTCTCGCGCCGCCAGGATTGGCTCCACCGGCTCGAACCCGTCGAGATAGGCGGAGAGAGCCAACCGCTTGGCTGCTTGCCTGTCGCCCTCGCGATAGGCAGCGAGGCTCTGCCTGAGCTTTTCGCGCGCGACAGTGAGCGAAGCTGGCGTCGCCATGTTGAGTGCCTGCGGGTTCGCACGCAGATAGCCCATGGCGGCGTCGGCCTTGTCCTGGTCGATAGTGCGGCCAAGGTTCTCGGGCGTCATGGTGGCCAAGGTCTGGAGGTCGGGGATGCGCTGGCGCAGGGCCAGGTCGCTTTTCCAGAAGCGCTCACCGGCAGCCGCATCCTTGAAAGCCAGGCTTCCTACATAGGTTGCCAGCGCCCACCTATCTTGGGAGGGCATGTCCGCGAAGCTCTGCATGGCAGTGCCGTCGAGTCCCTGATCGATCACCTGGTAAAGCGCGAACAGGCTGCGCTTGCGCGCGCGCTCAGTATCAGTGAAGGCGATCGGCGGCGGGTCGAGCCCTGCGGCCTGCGGACCGTGGCCATCGCCGTTTGCGCCGTGGCAACTTGCACAATTCTCTGCGTAGAGCGCCGCGCCACGAGCCGGATCAGGAGCCTTTGCTGGCGCGAGTGGCACCGGATAGGCAGCGAGCAGGTCGCTCGCCAGAGAGCGTGCCTTTTGCGCGACAATATCAGGGGCTGCCTTGGACGCTATTGCGGTCTGGAGCCCTTCCGCTTCGAAAATGAGCCGCGCGCGCTCGGCCTTCGCGGGAAGCGCCGCGATGCCGCTCCGGATCGTCGCGGAGAACTCGGTCATCTCGGCATATTCAGCCGAGCTGGTGACGCGACCGTTAGACACTGCGCCACCGTAATCGACTGCCACATAATCGAGCAGTCTCCAAACGGTCTGAGCCTCACCGGCTTCCGCCCACGCGCCAGCGGGATTGAGCATGAGACCGGCAAATACGGTCAGAAGGCTGACAAGAAAGCGAAGGCGGAATGGGACAGGCACGCGTGAAACTCCGAAGGTCAGGACGCCAGAGCCAGTTGATGCAGCTCGGTACGCGCACTGCGGAGAATCTCGAAGGCGGAATGAAGGAAGAGCGCCGCAATCACGGCGGCGACCGTCAGGTCGGGCCAGGCGCTGTTGGTCAAGGCGACCAGGCCGGCAGCCGCGATCACGGCAACATTGGCGAGGGCGTCGTTACGGCTGAACAGCCAGACCGCACGGACATTCGCATCACCTTCACGGAAGCGTGAAAGGACGAATGCCGATGCGACATTGATGACAAGCGCGATAATACCGATGCCCCCCATCAGATCGGCATCGGGAGCAACGGCGGTCAGTGCGCGCCAGAATGCGACCCCGATCACGCCAAGACCGAGGGTCATAAGGAATATTCCCTGCGCGAGCGCGATGCGCGCGCGCGCCGCCGCAGCCCAGCCGAGTGCAATCAGTCCGACAAACGTGATTGTCCCGTCCCCGATGAAGTCGAGCGCATCGGCCTTGAGCGCCTGACTGTCGGCAATGAACCCGCCGACGATCTCGCATGCGCCGAAGCCCAGATTGAGCAGCACGACGATCCACAACGCTCGCCGATACGCTGGATCGTGTTCAGCGCGATTGCTGTCTCCGGTGCAGCCGCAGCCACCTGATTGATTCGAATCCACCATGGCCGCCTTCTACAAGCTCCAGCTACTGTAGAAGCAAGCATTTTTGCGAATCGTTCGCGATATGCGTTTTTCCGGCACATCAACTCGGTCATCTCCGGCGCAACACGGTTGGATTAAAGCATGAAAGTCCGTAAGTTCTCCAGCGACTGGAGGATCAAGTCTTATGACGAAGCGGCTGGCGATTGGCGACCTGGCGCGGCAGACTGGCACCAAGGTAAATACCATTCGGTTCTACGAGGAAATTGGCCTCCTCCCGCTTCCCAACCGCACTGCATCGGGGCGGCGGACCTATGTCACGGCTGACGTTCGTCGTCTCGCGTTCATCCGGCACGGACGCGGGCTTGGCTTCTCTATCGATGAGATACGCTCCCTGCTTGCCCTTGCCGATGAGCCTGAGCGCGATTGTGCCGAAGCTACAGTTATTGCAGAAAAGCATCTTCTCGACATTGAAGCGCGAATTGCGCGCCTCGAAACATTGCGCGATGTGCTGGCGAAGATCGTCGCTTCCTGTGAGGGGGGCTGCGTTGGAGATTGCCAGGTGATCGAAGCGATCGCTGGCGCGGAAATGCCTATCGAGTGAAGTCCTCAATAATCAGAAGGCGATGGCTCTGAAAGGCGCTACGCTCTCGTCGTGTGGACTTCAGCAACCCTGAAACTATTGTCCCTTGCATGCCTGTTCGCGTTTCCGCTTGACCTTGCCGAGCGCATTGAGTTCACGCCCCTGCGGAAAGGACTTCGTACCGATCTGGGGGGTTGTCTGCGACTGGATGGCGTTCAAGGGGCACTTTCGTACCCCAGTGTCTGACGTTCACTTTCAAAGCGACCTTTACTTCAAACTATGGACCGGTAGCCAGGGCGAGACCGGTCGGAGCATCCAAAGGCGGAACACCGATCTGCGACATCTATGGCAATGGGTCGGAGAGCGGCGATATTCCAGCTGCCGAAGGCGCGCGCTGTCCAGCAGCAGGCCATTTAGCCAAACTTGGGGCGGAGAAACACGAAATGTAAGAGTCTTGGGATCAGACACTTATTGTTTTTTCTCGGATCCCTGTGCCTCATCCACCAGGTTTCTCCACTTTCCCCAACGGGGAATGAACATCGGTACCCGGGACTGGTAGGTTCGGTAGGCGTTTCCGAACAGGGCTACCATGCGACGTTCCTCGCTGCGTGCAAGAAGGAAATAGGCGATGACAATCAAAGGGAACAGGCCAACCGAGAAGAGCGTCGGCCAGTGAACGACCCCTTCGCCAAAGAGCGCCAGGAACAAGCCCAAATACTGCGGATGCCTGACGAACCTGTACAGCCCGTCCGTCACGAGTTGGTCCTCCTGACGAGCGCGATGGACCTCTCGCCAGCCCTGGATGAAGATGCCTATGCCGATAAATGCGAGACCGTAGCCCAGAATCATCGAAATCAGCATGCCCGTTTCGCCGACACCGGCAAGTGTCGACCAAAGGCTTGCGCTGACATATTCCCTGTCGAGGCCGAACGAACGCACCAGCAAGTAGATCGTCAACGGGAAGCCATACATTTCTGCATAAAGTGCGATGATAAAGGCCTGGACCAGACCCGCGCCCGCCCATTCGCGCCAAGCCTGCGGCGCAAAATATCGGTAGAATATCCAGGATACCACTACGATCATTATCGCTGCGAGGCCCCAACCGAATGTTCCCATGATATCCCCCTGTTGTTAGTGCAATGGTATGCGCCTAGCGTTGTGCCCTGCAGAAATATTGATCGTTATCCATTCACCGGACCAAGACGCGCCAGCGGATGAAATCTTACAGGTTCGCTGAAAGCGGAGTTCAGGTGAGACCTTCAGGTGGCAGAGCATTCGGCGCCACGCAATGCGGGCCGACTTTCCGAAAGGCGGGCATGCCTTCCGTCCCAGCCGGACACCTGCGATAGGTTCTGTAAGTCGGACCTGCGAAAGAATGCCAACCACGGCAAGTTTGCAAGTGGTTCAAGAGCTTCTGACATGTCATGTATTTGATCCTCGGCATTTGCAGGAGCAGGCAGATACGGCATCTAATGAGCCATAAACCAGGACAGGCCTCCAGTCCTGAGCAACTCTCTGGTGACACCACCCCAAACGCGCTCGGCGATCGGTCCGCGACTGTAGGCACCTGCGACGATCAGATCTGCTGTCTCCCGATGTGCGTGGCAAATCAGATCCGCGCCCACACCATATTCGGAACGCGAAAGGTGGAGATGGCCAGCTGAAACGTTATGTCGACTTAGATGCGCGGCAACCGATTCAAGGCGCGGGCCGTTTATTTCGTCTCCCACACCGACGACGGTCACCTTGTCCGCGCGCTCCAGGATCGGCAATGCATCGTGCAAGGCGCGCCGCGCCTGCGGGCAATCTTTCCACGCCACAAGAACATTGGAAAAATGGCATGTCGTTATGGCCCCGCCTGTCCGTAGCACGGGTGTCCCCGAATTCAGCGCAAGCGCGGCTGGTTCAGCCATAACACAGCCATTGTCCTCAGATACGCTGGTAATCAGAAGATCGGCGGCCAAAAGGTGCTCTTGCAGGGCGCTGGCCGGGTCACGGATCCCCTCACACCATTCCACGTCAATCGATGTGTCCGGGAACATTTTTGTGAACGCTGTTCTCGAAGAATCCAGGGATTCCTGCATCTTCTGCGCGTTCATCTGAACAGATAGGTTATTCCCTGAAAGGGCATCCGTGAAACGCGCCTTTGGCCAAGCATAGGCAGCGACGAACAACTTTGCATCAAACGCGACGGCAAACGCACGCGCCAGTTCAAGCGTCTGCTCAATGTTATTCTTGGGGCACGCGTCTATAACTATATCCCGAAAACTCACGGACCATCTCCATACGAAAGGCGTTTTGATTCTAATAATTCCTCGTTCTGAAACGCTCTAGCGAAATGAACTAACAAGCCGGCACTCGGATCCTCGCCATCTGAGGCCTCGCAATCTTACACCCCGCACATCTCAATCGAGCCGGACAGGTTTTTGTTGGTCCGGCGCGGCACGATACTCAACCGTGACTGACTTGATCTCGAGCGGCGTTGGTGTGCGGAGGAGCGCGGTAAAGGTCGCCGACTTGCTACCACGCGGTGAAAGCGTCCCCCATCGTGTATCGACGCTTACCGGCGGGCGGCGATCCTCAAACAGGCCCTGGACGTGAAGATGGCCCCACATGGGACGAAAGAGTGGTGCCTGCCGCCTGACCCTTCCGGTTACGAGTAGACCTTTATCATGTGCGTAGGTCTTGACGCCGTAAATGGCCAGTTGCCTGCCGGGGAGTGTAATGACGGTGGTTTCCAATCGCGGACCGTAGCTGCAGGCGGAGAGAAATAGAACGCAGGCCAAAGAGAGCGCGCGGTTTCCCGGCAAATGGATCGTGCCCATGGCTTTACACCTTCCGCGGATGTGGAGGCGTCTCCCGGAAACTGCGTCGCGCCCGTGAGCTTCCAACGGCATGGAGGTTTTCAGCCGCGCTTGCACAGGATCGGCTCGCGGTCGGTTTCTTCAAGCGTCAGATCCTTTCCCGAGAGCGTTATGTTCATCCGCTCTCCCAGAAAAATTCGACCCTGTGCCGCGGCTGACAAACGCAGTGATGGACCATCCGGCGATCGGCGCACCATCATCGACAAGCCGTCTTGAAGGATGTCGATGTATAGCACCTGCCCGTCCCCACAGCGATAGGAATGGCTTTCTACGATGGGCGGTATCGAGCCGTTGTCCGAGCCGCGCTGATCATCGGTTCCTGCGCCGGAGCACGCAGCCACCAAGCCGGCGACCAGAATAGGAAGGACGATCCGCGCTCCGGCGCTATACGCGTCAAATTTACGCGCTTTAAGTCCCTGGGTCATAGTGCAACTCACTCTCCCGACGATTATTTGTGCGAATATGCAACAATGGTGTCGCCGTGGGCACGCGGGGGCGGTAGGCGTGCCCACGGCGTGGTCCTGCGCAGGCGGAGTGGTCTCGTCTTGCGGAGCCTTTCCACCTCTTCCCGAGGACCAAAAAAAGGTTGCAGGGGCGGAATTGCCGATCTCTCGGCACACATTCCCCTCAACCAGTGCAGATTGGCCTGTGCTCATATCCTTCCTATCGATCAGGGCGAAAGCCCTTGCGAACCTGGGGCCTGCTGGATTTTGGCTTCGACAGCACACGCGTCAGCCGTCTTTGCAAGAGACGATCCGTTGCCTTCAGCATTCCCTGGAAGTTTCGCCGCAGCCCCCTGAGCGGCAGAAGAGAGAGGAGCCCGGTGCATCGGTAGCTATGAACCAGTTTCGAGCCGACCGGATCATGGCCCATCGAGAAGCGCTCCTCGAGCGTCATCAGCCAGCCAAGACGAAGCTGGAATACGAGCCGAGTGCTTTCGTCGCACTCGGCCACTACTGCATTCATGGTCCAGAATCGGTCCTTGCGCGGATCGATCCTGAAGGAACATTGGACGACACTCTTCGGAACCGGCAGCCCAGTGGGCCGGGTATAGGGATGCCAATATTTATAGTCGTCAAACCTGCACAGGACCGGCCAGACCTTTGCCGGTGACGCATACAAGATCGTCTCGTTGTTCTCTTCGATCATGCGCGCCTCCACAAACCGGATCAATCGAACAAATCGGCGAGAAAGCCACGCCGGCGCCTGTGTCCGTGATGGCCGGACCGGTCATGCGCACGGGATTCACGTTCCGAGGTGTCAGCCTGTGGCAAAGTGGCGCGACCGGTACGTGGAGCCACTATCCATTCCGATCGCGCAATAATCTTGTCGAGTTCGCCGCGATCGAGCCAAACGCCGCGGCATTGAGGGCAGAAGTCGATCTCGACGCCTTGTCGCTCGGACATCGAAAGGGAAATGCGGCAAACAGGGCAAAGCATACCTTGCTGTGAAGACGGTTGGGAATTCATTGTCGCTCTCCACTCTGGTTCGTTTCACTGACATTCAGTGGTGACTTGGCTCGTTCAAAACGCCATGCCCGTTTTCGGGACGAACCGAGTTCTTCGCGTTTCGATTGTCCTATCCACATCACGGCACGCGGTCCTGGGTGTTCAAGCTTCGCGTATCCTCGCGTGTCCGACCTTCGCTTGGAGCATTGCTTTCGGGTGCCAGATTGGCGGAGTCCCGTTCGATCACAGGAACTTCCGCCGGGGAACTGGAAGGGCGGGTGGCCGGATCAAGAGACCTCGGCCTGCTGAAGCCCGGCTCGAACAGCGTTCCGCCGAAGAGATTGAGATCGCGCGCCTCGGCGCGTCCCATGGCGGCGAGCAGTGTGAAGCCGGCGACATAGGCGTCACGTTCAGCGGTAACGAGCTGGACGCGACTGTTGAGAAGCTCCTGCTCGGCGTTCAGCACGTCGAGTACATTGCGCGTTCCAACTGAGTTTTCGGCGCGGACCCCCTCGAGCGCGAGCTCGTTGGCGGAAACCGCCGATTTCGAGGCTTCAATGACCGCAAGGGTTGCCCGATAGCGCGAAAAGGCCGCACGGGTTTCCGCAACGACACGGCGCTCGACGAAAATGATCTGCTCGAGCGCCTGGCCTGACAGCGCATTCGCGCGCCGCACCTCCGCCGCGGGCAGACCGCCCTGATACAGCGGGATGGTGGCGGACAGGCCGACCGTCGCCGTCGTCTGCGCCTGCCGAAAGGTCAAGCCCGGAAGCGAACTGGTCAGCGAGCCGAGATAGTTATTGTAGCCGCTACTGGCGACCGCCGATAGCCGGGGCAGCCGAGATGCTGCCGCGACCCTTACGTCGTAGCGTGCCGCACTGGCGTCCGCTTTGGCCCCCAAAAGCTGAGGGTTGCTCTCCACGGCAATGTTGACGGCCTCTTCGGAGGTTGCGGGAAGGCCGGGCAATGCGGGCGGCGGCTCAAGGGCGCGCGCCGGCAGACCGACGAAGCGCAGATAATTTTCAAGACTCGCGTCCAGTTGGGCTGTGGCTTGGTCCAACTGCCCGCGGGCGACGGACAGCCGCGCCTCGGACTGGGCGACATCGGTTCTGGTTAGGTCACCTATCTCGAAGCGGTCGCGTGTGGCCTGAAGATTGGTTTCGAGCACCGCCACGTTGCGGACGTTGAATTCGACGATAGCGCTGTCGCGCAGGACATCCATGTAGACCGAGACGATGGCGGTGAAAACATCAGCTTCGGTGGCGCGCAGGTTGGCCCTTCCCGCCTCAACGCGCGCATCGGCGGCACGGATTGAATTCTTGACCTGACCGCCCTGGTAGAGCGGCAAAGACAATCTGGCATTGGCGCTCGTTGCCCGTAGCGGAGCCGAGAAGCTGTTCGAAGACCGGACAACGAATTCCTGATATTCGGCGGTTGCGCTCAGGTTGGGCCGCGCCGACGCCTTGGCGATTGGCACGCCCTCATCGATCGCGCGAAGCCCGGCGCGTGCGCCGGTGAGGCTCGGGTTGGTTCGATAAGCTGCAATGAGCGCTTCGCGAAGGGTGTCCGCGCGCGCGGTTGTCGCGCACAGAAGAGGAAGTGATGCAAGCGCAAATTTCAGAGCTGCTTTCCCGGCCATCACGCCTCCTCCCCGTTGTCGCGGTAACCCAGAAGGCGAAGCGCGTTGAAGACGACGATCAGTGTCGATCCTTCGTGAGCAGCAACCGCTGGTCCGATCCCAAGCCCGAGAATGGTGGCGGGGATGAGCAGTGCCACCACCCCGAGGCTGACGATCAGATTTTGCCGGATGATGCTGCGCGTCGAACGGCTGAGACCCACGGCAAAGGGCAGATGAGCGAGATTATCTGCCATCAGGGCGACATCGGCTGTCTCGAGCGCGACATCGGACCCGGCCGCACCCATTGCGATCCCGACCGTCGCGCTTGCCAGGGCGGGCGCGTCGTTGACGCCATCGCCCACCATTGCCACGGGCATTTCTTCACGAAGCCGCTTGATCGCCTCCACCTTGTCCTCGGGCATGAGGTCACCCCAGGCCTCGTCGATGCCAACATCGGCGGCGATGGCTTCGGCCACTCGCTGATTGTCGCCCGAGATCATGATCATCCGGCGGATGCCCAGGGCTTTAAGCCGCTCGATCGTTGCCTTGGCCGCACCGCGGGGCGTGTCCATGAGGCCGATCGTGCCCAGATCGCGCTCGCCCATGCGGACCGCCATGGTCGTCCGCCCCAGTAGGCGCAGGCGTTCTATGGCTTGCTTCAATTCGCCCGACAGCGGCGCAAGTCCATCGCTTCCGAACATCTCGGCCTTGCCGATGAGGACGGTTTCGCCATCGAGCAACGCCTGCACGCCGCGGCCCGTAAGGCTCCTGAGTTCGGCAGCGGCCGGAACGGGTTCGCCGTTAAGAAATTGATGCCCATCGCGCGCGATGGCGGCGGCCAGCGGATGATCGCTGAGGCTTTCCACCGCCACTGCGACCGCCATGAGCTGCTCTTCCCTCACGCCATTCACCGGAACGACATCGGTGATGCGCGGCCTCCCCTCGGTAAGCGTCCCGGTCTTGTCGAATGCGAGCGCTGAGAGCGCCCCGAAGCTCTCGAGCGGCCCACCGCCCTTGATGAGGACGCCGCCGCGCGCAGCCCGCGCCATGCCTGACAGCACCGCGCTCGGCGTCGCAATGGCCAGCGCGCAAGGGCTCGCCGCGACGAGCACGGCCATCGCGCGATAGAAGCTGTCGCGGAACGGCTCGTCGATGACGACCCAGGCAAAGAGCAGGAGTATGACAAAGACGAGAACGCACGGCACGAACACCCTCTCCAGGCGATCCGTGAAGCGCTGGGTCGGCGATTTCTGCGTCTCCGCCTCGCTCACCATCTGCACCACCTTGGCAAGCGTGGTGTCGGCGGAAAGGCGCGTGACGCAGATTTCCATCGCGCCCGGTCCGTTGATGGTGCCAGCAAAAACGCGATGTTGGGATGGCAGATTGTCGGCCTGTGCGACCGCCTGGGTTCTGTCCGGCACCGGCTCCTTGTCGACTGGAACGCTTTCGCCGGTGACGGACGCCTGATCGACGCTGGACCGGCCAACAACCACGAAACCGTCGGCGGGCAGCCGCTCATTCGGCTTCACGATAACCGTGTCGCCGATGACGAGGTCCTCGACAGGCACCTCTCGCACGGCGGCGTCGCGCCTGACCTGCGCTGTTCGTGGGGCAAGCTCGGCCAGGGCGTCAATGGCCCGTTTGGCCCGTCCCATTGCGTAATGCTCGAGCGCATGGCCAAGGCTGAACAGAAACAGAAGAAGAGCGCCCTCCGGCCATTTCCCAAGCGCGGCAGCGCCGGCTGCCGCGACCAGCATCAACGAGTCGATCTCGAATCGCCTGAGCCTCAGATTGGCAATAGCTTCGCGCGCGGTGAAAAAGCCGCCGAAGAAATAGGATGCCAAGTAAAGCGTGAGCGACGCCCAGGCCCATTCCGGACGAATTTTCGCAACGCCATAGCCAAGCGCGAGCACGGCGCCGCAAATGAAGGTGAAGATCAGTTCAGCATTGTGCCCGAAGACGCCATGAGCGTGCTCATGTTCTTCGGCAGCCCTGGCCTTTGGGGCGGCCGCCTGCGGACGCTCCCACACGCCCATATCCGCGAGCGCGCGTCGAATCTCGAGTTCGGAGACATCCGATCGGATGAACTCGACCCGAACGGCTCCGGACGCGCTCGCTTCCGCTTCGATCACCCCCTGAATCCGGGCGAGCCGCTCGCCAACCGTGCGCGCGCGCCGCTCATGGGTGAGGCCATCCACGTCCCAGCGGATATGCCCATAGCGGTCGGTAATGGCTGCACCGGCGCTCTCGGCAAGTTGGCGCATCCGGGGCAATGGCAGGACGTCGGGGTTGTAATGGATGCAGAGCTGGGCGTTGCCCTTGCCCGCGGCCGGCACGATGTGAGCCTCGCTTACGCCTTCCCGGCCCTGAAGTTCCGCGACAAGTCTTTCGACGCAGCGATCGGCCTCATCCTTCACGTCTGGCAGCAGCAGCGGAATATCGAGGCGCAAATGATCTTTCATGCTTCATCCCCTCATACGGCCGTCACCCTCGGTTGGGAGGCGCGTTCCAGAGCGATCGATTTTCCGTTGATTGGTGAGGTGCGGGCGAGCTCGAACGCCCGCACCTCATAAAGTCACGGCATCGACGGGATCGAGACGGCTTCGATCCGCCCGGAGGTGTCGAAGCCGATGCTGCAAAATCGCGTGAGCTGCGCAACGAAGGCACGGACCAGTGCTTCTTCTCAAAAAGCAGTCGGTAGGGGGTCGTGCCTCTGGAATTGGGCCGCATCGGTTTCCCGAGCCTTTTCGAACCATGCGATCCCGCCATAACCTCGAGGCCGGTCATGAATTCGACCTCACGACTGCCTGCTCGGCCTTTCCGCCGAGGATCTCGACCGCCTCAAGGGTCATAAGTCCGATGTCGGGCACATCGTCGAGCGCCGCGACGAAGTCTCTCAGCTTGGATTCCTCGTCGACGAGTTCGATGACAACGGCTCGGTTGCTTTCCAGCACATGGCGTCGGTGAAGGCGCGGCGAATGGCCGAAACCGATCAGTGCCTCGAGCACCGTCAACCCCGCCAACTGCTTTTCGCGCGCCAGTGATGCGATATATTCGAAGACCTTTCGATCCCCCATATAGGCGGCTTCGTCGGTGTATATTCGCAGCAATTTGATAGAATTACCCATATCCCTCTCCTTCATTCCGTTGCCGGCGCAACAGCCTCGTCCGGCAGCCGGTCCGCGCGACGCCAGCGCCATTTGATGCTCAGCACCACCTTGGCGATCGCCGGAAGCACCAGCAGCGTCAGGATGGTCGCGGCGATGAGGCCGCCAATGACAGTGGTTGCCAAAGGCTTCTGCACCTCGGCGCCGGTGCCGCGCGCAAGCGCCATCGGCACGAAGCCGATCGCCGGCACGAAGCCCGTCATCACGACGGCGCGCATCTTTTCGGCCATGCCTTCGCGGATAGCCTCGGCCAGCGGGAGTCCGTTTTCGAGCCGTTCGCGGATCGCGGTCATCACGACCAGACCATTCAACACCGCGACACCGGCAAGAACGATGAAGCCGACCGCCGCCGAGACCGAGAAGTTGATGCCGGTGATGGCGAGCGTAAACACGCCGCCGGCGAGGCCGAGCGGTATCGCCAGATAGACCGCCGCCGCCCGCCCGACTCCACCCAGGGCCATGAAGAGCAGGACGAAGATCGCGGCGAAGCAAAGCGGCACGACGATCGACAACCGCTGCGATGCCGCCTGTAGATTCTGGAACTGTCCGCCCCATTCAAGGTAGTAGCCTGCGGGCAGCTTCACCTGCGCAATCTTGGCCTGAGCTTCCTGGACGAACGATCCGGCATCGCGGCCTTCCAGGTTGACCTGTACCGCTAGCCTCCGTTTCCCGTTCTCCCTCCTGACCTCGTTTACCCCTTCGGTGAGCCGGATCTGCGCAACCTGAGCAAGCGGAACCTGCCGTCGCGCGTCTACGCCGTCCTCTGGCAACAGGACTGGAAGGGACCGGATATCGTCGAGGTTAACCCGCGTGGCCTCCGGCACCCGCACCGTGATGTCGTAGCGCCGGTCGCCTTCGTAGAGCAGCCCGGATTCGCGACCGCCGAGAGCGGCTGCAACGGTATCGGCGACCTCCTCTACGGTCAGCCCGTAGCGCGCAATCATCGCGCGGTCGAGCTTCACGTCTAGCATCGGCGCGCCGCCGACCTGATCCGCTTTCACACTTGCCGCGCCCGGAATCGACTGGAGGACGCGCACCATCTCGTTTGCCGCCTGCGACATCTTGTCGAGGTCATCGCCATAGAGCATGATCGCCACATCGCCGCGAACGCCCGAGATGAGCTCGTTGAAGCGCAGCTCGATCGGCTGGCTCACTTCGTAGAGTTGCCCCAGCTGGCCACTTGCTGCCTTTTCGATCCGCTCGACTACATCGGCCTTGGTCTCGACGCCCGCCGGCCATTCGTCCTGCGGCTTCAGGATGACAAAACCATCGGAAATATTGGGTGGCATTGGATCGGTGGCGACTTCGGCGGTGCCGGTCTTGGAGAACATCAGCTCCACTTCGGGAAGCTTGGTGACTGCGTCTTCAACCTTGCGCTGCATGGCCAGCGATTGTTCGAGGCTGACCGAGGGCACACGGGTCGAAGCGAGCGCCATGTTCTTCTCATCGAGCTGCGGCACGAATTCCGAGCCGAGCAGGCCGGCGACCGGGACGGCCGCGAGGAAGAAGCCGATGCCGCCCAGGATGAATGGCCATGGCCGGGCGATCGCCTTGTCGAGCAGCGGCAAGTATCGATCCTTGGTCTTGCGGATCAGCCACACCTCCTTTTCGGCGACTCGCCCGCGAATGAGCAACGCGACGAGCGCGGGTACGAGCGTGAGCGCAAGGATGAAGGCCGCAACAAGCGCCAGCATGATGGTGATCGCCATTGGCGAGAACGTCTTGCCCTCGACGCCCGTGAACATCAGCAGCGGCGCGAAAGAGAGGAGGATGATCGCCTGGCCGAACACCGTCGGCTTGATCATCTCCTGCGAGGCATGCATCGTCTCCTCGAGCCGCTCCCGGAGTGTCAGCAGCCGTCCTTCATGCTCCTGGCGGTGCGCGAGGCGCGCGAGACAATTCTCGATGATGATAACCGCCCCGTCGACAATCAGGCCGAAGTCCAGCGCGCCAAGGCTCATCAGATTGCCGGGAACACCGAACGCATTCATCCCTGTCGCCATCATCAGGAAGGAGAAGGGAATAACGAGAGTGGCGATGATCGCCGCCCGCCAGTTGCCGAGCAGCAGGAACAGCGAAGCCGCCACCAGCAGTGCGCCTTCGGTGAGGTTGCGCTCGACCGTCGCGACCGTCGCGCTCACCAGCTTGGCACGGTCGAGGACGACCTGCACTTCGATGCCGGGTGGCAGCGTTTTCGCCACCTGGTCGAGCTTGGCCGAAACGTCCTCCGCCACGATGCGGCTGTTCTCGCCGATAAGCATGAGCACTGTGCCGATAACGGCTTCCTTGCCGTTCATACTACCCGCACCGGTACGCAGGTCGCCGCCGATCCTGACATTGGCGATCTGCCCGACGGTCACGGGCACGCCGCCACGCGTCGCCACAACTGCGTTTCTGATCTGGTCGACAGAACGCACGCGCGCATCGACCCGGACGAGATAGGCCTCGCCCGCACGGTTGAAATAATTGGCGCCAACCGCGAGGTTGGCTCTCTCCAGCGCCTCGCCAAGCTCACTGTAGGAGATACCAAAACTTGTGAGCTTGGTCGGGTCGGGTTCGACCACGAAAGTCTTGGCGTATCCACCAATTGAGTCGACTCCGGCGACACCGCGCACGGCCTTGAGCTGCGGGCCGACGATCCAGTCCTGGACGGTCCGGAGATAACCTGCCTTGGCAACCTCGTCGGTAAGCAGTTCGCCTTCGGGCGAAAGATAGCTGCCATCAGGCTGCCAACCGGGCTCTCCGGCGACCTTCTTCGCGCCCTTGCCGTCGGGATGGGTATAGCCGATGGTGTACATGACGACCTCGCCGAGCCCGGTCGTGACCGGCCCGATCTGCGGCTGAACACCATCGGGAAGGTTCTCGGTCGCTTGCAGCAGCCGCTCGCCAACCTGCTGGCGGGCAAAATAGAGGTCAGTCGATTCCGAGAAAATGGCGGTGACCTGGCTGAAGCCGTTGCGCGAGATCGAGCGCGTCGATTCGAGCCCTGGGATACCGGCAAGCGAGATTTCAACCGGATAGGTGACGAGCTTTTCGATCTCGACCGGCGAAAGACGGGGGTCGACCGTATTGATCTGAACCTGGTTGGTGGTGATGTCGGGCACCGCGTCGATCGGCAATTTGGTCAGCTGCCAAACGCCTAGGCCGGCGACCGCGAGGAAGAAGAAGAGGATCGCCCAGCGTGTGCGGACGGCAAATGCTATAAGACTTGCAATCACGGTCTATTCCTCCTCGCCCGCGCCCTTGCCGAGCTCGGCCTTGAGCAGGAATGCATTCCTGGTTGCGATCCTCTCGCCCGGCTTCAGGCCCGCGGTGACCTCGACACGACCTGCGCTTCGTTGGCCGACTGTAACGTTGCGAGCGATGAAGCCCTGCTTGGTCCGTACGAAAACGACATCACGCCCTTCGAGCGATTGAAGCGCGTCCTCGGGTATGACAATCGCACTCGAGGATGCCCCGCGTCCCGGCAAGAGGCGAACGCTTACGGGAAGACCAGGCGGCAAACTGCCTGAGACGTCGAGTACGACGGTAGCCAATCTCGTTTCACCTCCGAGACCCGGCGTGATCGATCGCACGCGCGCATCGATTGTCCTGCCATCAGACAGGTCGACGACCGCCTGGTCGCCGGCTGCGAGCCGCTGCGCATCGACCGGACCGACCGATGCCTCAATCTGCACCTTCGACGGATCGGCCACACGGAACAACTCGGTCTCGGGTTGCACGAATGCCCCCAGACGAACGTTTTGCGCGGTCACTCGACCGGAAATCGGACTGGAGACAATTGCGCCGCTCCCGTCACGCGTAACATTCGCAACGGTTGCAGCAACCTGCGCTCGGCGCGCTTCTGCCGCAGCCGCGGCGGCTTCCGCCTGCGCTTGCTCGTAATCTACGCGGGCCGATACCTTCTGCTCATAGAGCTGACGTTCCCGAGCGAGATTGCGCTGGGCGAGTTCTGCCCGCGCTTCGGCTGCCGTCCGGTCTGCCGCGATCTGGGCGGCATCCCGGCTTTGCACTACCGCCAGCGCCTCGCCAGCCTTTACCGGATCGCCAAGCCGCTTGGATACGCGAATGACCACCCCGCCTGCGCGCGCCGTGACGATCGCCTCGCCGGTCGGCGAGGCGGTAACGGTGGCCTGGGCCAGAATTTCCGATCCGAGTCCGCCCGCTCTAACCGCTTCCAAGGCGATATCCGCTGAGCGGATAGCGTCTGCTGTCATTGGCAGTCTGTCTGTGTGCGCTTGCGCCTCTGCATCGGTGTTCCCGTCAGTCTGCGCTTCCGTAGCTCGATCTGCAGTGCAGCGAGCGACCGAGAAGCCACCGAAAGCAGCGAGCAGCACGGCACCAGCCACACCGCCAAGAAGGCGTTTATCCTGGGTGATCATTCAACATCTCCGATTTTCATGTGGGCTGGCCGCGGGTGGTTGCGCGGGGGCGCAGGCCGCAAGGCGAAGATCGCCGGTACCGGAAGCGAGGTGCGCTTCATCGGGGAAGAACCGGTTCATTGAGCAGCCTCTGCATCGCTCGCGGCGGCTGCCTGGCGCGCCAGCGTGGCCTGAGCTTCGGCCCGGGCGCGCCGCGCGGCTATGAGCTCGCCCTGGGTCGAGGCATAGGCTTGTTGCGCGTCGAGCAGCTCGATCAGCGCCGACTTGCCGGCGCGATAGGAAAGCTGAGCAAGCCGTAACGCCTCGCGTGCCTGGCCGATGCCACTTCCTTCGAGAGCCACAACCCGCGCTTCTGCGGCGGCCAGAGCGGCCCGAGCGTTGGCGATTTCCGCCTGTGTGTTGGCGAGAGCACTGTTGCGCCGCGCCTCTGCCGCCTGCACTCCCGAACGGGCGGCGGCGACATTTCCCTGATTGCGATCGAAGACGGGGAGCGGCACGGTCAGATTCGCGACCAGCGCTCTGTCCCCGGTTTCCCGCAATTGGCGCACACCGATCCCAACATATGGATCGAGTCGACCTTCGGCTCGCGCCTGCCTCAACTGCGCGTCGGCGATGACCCGTTCGGCTTCGGCAAGCCGCACGTCGAGGGTCGCCATCGCGTCGACGCTGATGGGCGGCGAAAGCATGTCGCTGCCAACAAGCTCGCTGGGTGGTACCTCAACCCCGAACAGCGCCGCGAGCGAGCGGCGGGCGGTCAGCTCGTCCGCTTCGGCCGCTCTCAGAGCAGCCGTTGCCTGTGCCAGTGCGGCTTCTGCCCGGAGGCCACGCAGAGGGGGCTCCTTTCCCACATCGACGAGTTCGCTGGCAATGCGGGCAAGCTCGCGCGCGCGCTCCTCGTTTTCTCGGGCGAGCGTGAGACTTTCGCGCGCGGCCACACCAAGCGCGAACAGATTGCGAACTTGCTGGCCAAGATCGGCGCGAGCGATCGCGAAACGATACTCCTGCGCGGCAAGCTCGGCGTCTGCGAGCGTCATCCGCGCCTTGCGCCGGCCTCCGATATCGAGTCTCTGATTGACCGAGACCGTGGTCTCGGTGCCATTGAACCCTGAATAGGGGCCGGTGCCCGAGAAATTCTCGACGTCAACGCTCAGGGCCGGATTGAACCGGAACTTCGCCTGGCGCAGACGTCCGCGTGCCGCTTCGACTTCGGCACGCGCAGCCGCGAGTGCCGGAGACCGGGCCTCGGCTTCTTCCAGGGCCTCGGCAAGGGTCAGCCTTGAGGGTAGCGGTCCGGTTCGGACCGGAACAGCGGCCTCCGGGGCTGGCGGTCCCGCTATTTGAGACGCGGTCGCCTGCGCGGCAGCGGGCGTGGCGCTGAATGCCGCCACGAGCGCCGCAACCGTGGCGGCGGCAGCATGAAGAAACGACTCCTGACAAACCAAACAGGTGCGCCGGCCTGCGATCAGGCTACGGCAAGTTGGTTGTCAGGCCATTGGAGGTCGATACACGTCGAAGAGTGTTGGTGGAGCAATGCTGCTCCCTGGTCCTGCGGGCAGGATTTCTAGCTTTGCCGCCAGTACCTCGCCAGATCCAGCATCCACTGGGACAGCAATATGGTGACAATGGCAGCCATAACACTTCACCAACAACGTTTCGCTGTCCGATGAGGAATCCTTGCCTTGCTCGACTGTATCCTTGGCGCTCTTGAAAAATTCGGCGCCGGTAACCGCGCTCTTTTCCGCCCCGATTTCCGCCGCATGCGCCATCGATCCCGTCACCACGCCGAGGACGAGGAAAAGGCATGCAAGCAGTTGGAGCAGGCTTTTCATCGCGACGCTCCTATCGTCTTTGCCGTCGAGTGGGAAGGGTAAAAATGACCACACGCGCCGCAAGTGGCCCCGCATTTCTTGAACCTACTCTGCATAAGATGATATCACATCACACGATAAGTAAATACTACTGCAAGTTACAGATCGGGGCCCTAGAAAATCCGATAAATTTTTGAGGTACATTAATCCGGATTCTAACCAACACCGAGTTCTAATATTGCGCTTATCTGTGGTCGAGCGCTTCCGCGGCAGCAATCGCGCTGATCATGGCTGGTTCGGTTCCCGCATCGTTGCAATCGGACAGTTCGAGATCAACTGCGAACCTATGCGAATTGCAGACCCAGCCACAACCTTGCCCACGCGCACCACTGTGCCCATCGGCCAACAACAGGGCGGTACCGAGCGCCGGATCGGGTTCCGGCCCGCCTCTGGGTCGAGTGCTGCCAATCGAGCACAAGCGGCAGGGCGAAACAGCCCTGCCGCTCCATCGTCCATCAAGCGGATGAAGTTTACTGTTTCTGAATCGCCGTCACCTCGCCCGTACCGCCTTCGAGCGCAAGATCGAAGGCGACCTTGTCGCCTACCTTCAGGTTCTTGATCAGTTCGGGTTTGGCCTTGAACGCCATGGTCATGGCCGGCCAGTTGGCTTCCGGGATGGGCGCATGGTCGAGGGTGATCTTCCCTTCGGTCATGTCGATCGCGGTCACGGTGCCGGTGCCTTTCGCCATCCTGGCAGCCGTGTCTCCGGACATCTCCATTTTGTCCATGCCATTGGACATGCCTGGCGCCATCTCGCTATTGGCCGCCTCACCTGTGGTTTCGCCGCTCTGGCCACAAGCGGCCAGCAATATGGCCAGGCCAGGTCCCGCAAGCTCATGTAGTCTCATTCCAACGTCTCCTTCACTGTTGAACAAGTCGAGTATAAGGTTTCGTATGCCTTCGCCGCATCAGCAGATAGGCGGCGGGGATCACGAACATGGATAGCAGTGGCGCGGTCACCATGCCGCCAACCATGGGGGCTGCGATGCGGCTCATGACTTCGGATCCTGCGCCGGAGCCGATGAAGATCGGCAGCAGGCCGGCGATGATCACTGCCACGGTCATTGCCTTCGGCCGCACTCGGAGCAGCGCGCCTTCCCGGACAGCTTCGCCGACCTCTGTCTCAGACGGGGTTTCCCCGCGCTCCTCGAGCGCGTCCTTGAGATAGATGAGCATAACGACACCGAATTCCGCGGCGACACCAGCCAGCGCGATGAACCCGACGCCGGTCGCGACCGACTGATTGTAGCCGAGGAGGTAGAGCAGCCAGAACCCGCCGGTGAGCGCGAAGGGTAGCGTACCCATGATCAGCAACGCCTCGTCGAGCCGGCCGAAGATCAGGAACAGCAGCACGAAGATGATCGCGAGCGTCGCCGGCACCACGATCGTCAACCGATCGATTGCGCGCTCGAGATATTCGAACTGCCCCGAATAGGCGATCGAGACGCCGGGGGACAGCCTGACACCTTTCGCCACCGCCCGTTGCAGGTCATCGACGACCGAGGCCAGGTCGCGCCCGCGCACATCGACATAGACCCAGGTCGAAAGCCTGCCATTCTCGGTTTTGAGCATCGGCGGTCCGTCGATCACGGCCAGGCGCGCCACGGTGCCAAGCGTGATCTGCTCACCTTGCGGTGTGAGGATGGGCAGCGTCCGCAGTTCCTCCAGGCTGTCCCTGATCTCGCGTGGATAGCGAACATTGATCGGATAGCGCGCCAGCCCCTCGACCGTCTGGCCCACATTCTCGCCGCCGACGGCACCGGCGATGATTTCCTGCACGTCGGCGATGTTGAGCCCGAAGCGGGACGCAGCCACACGGTCGATCGCGACATCGACGTAGCGCCCGCCGGTCAATCTCTCGGCCAGTGCCGAACTGACGCCGTCCACCCCCTTCGCCGTCGTCTCGACGTCGTGGGCTATGCGATCGAGCTCGGCCAGATCGGATCCTGAAACCTTGACGCCGATCGGGCTCTTGATGCCCGTCGCGAGCATGTCGATGCGGTTGCGGATCGGCGGCACCCAGATATTGGCGAGGCCCGGCACTTTCACGACGCGGTCCAGCTCCTCCACCAGCTTATCGGGCGTCATGCCGGGCCGCCACTGGTCGCGCGGCTTGAAGCGAATCGTCGTTTCGAACATTTCGAGCGGTGCAGGGTCGGTCGCGGTTTCGGCGCGCCCGGCCTTGCCGAACACGCTTTCGACCTCGGGTACCTGCTTGATCATCCGGTCGGTCTGCTGGAGCAACGCGGAGGCCTTCGCGGCGGATAGGCCGGGCAGAGCCGAAGGCATATAAAGCAGATCACCCTCGTTCATAGCCGGCAGGAACTCGCCGCCGAGCCGCGACAAGGGCCAGGCGGTAGTTGCGAAGACAAGCGCGGCGATGACCAGCGTTGTCTTGGGCCGCCTCAGTGCCCAGTCGATTGCGGGCTTATAGGCTCTGGTAAGTGCCCGGTTGACCGGATTGGCCTGTTCGGATGGGATGCGCCCCCTGATCAGCCAGCCCATCAGCACCGGCACCAGCGTTACCGACAGGATTGCGGCTGCCGCCATCGCATAGGTTTTGGTGAAGGCCAGCGGTGCGAACAACCGCCCCTCCTGCGCCTCCAGCGTGAATACCGGCACAAAGGACAGGGTGATGATGAGAAGGGAGAAAAACAGTGCCGGCCCGACTTCCATCGCGGCTTCAGTGACGGCGATCCATCGCTTTGGTCCGTGAAGGTGCTCGCCCGGATGGTCAGCTTCCCAGCGCTCGATCTTCTTGTGGGCATTCTCGATCATGACGATTGCGGCATCGACCATCGCGCCGATCGCGATCGCGATGCCGCCCAGCGACATGATATTCGCGTTGACCCCTTGGAGGCGCATCACGATGAACGCGGCGAGCACGCCCAGCGGCAGCGTGACGATCGCGACCAGCGCCGAGCGGACGTGCCAGAGGAACAGCGCGCAGACGATGGCGACGACGACGAATTCCTCGCCGAGCTTGTGCGTCAGATTGTCGATGGCGGCATCGATGAGCTGCGCGCGGTCATAGGTCGTAACGATCTCGACGCCCGGCGGCAGACCCTTTTTGAGCTCGGCGAGCTTCGCCTCAACCGCTTCGATCGCGCTTCGCGCATCCGCGCCCTGCCTGAGCACGATCACGCCGCCGGCCACCTCGCCCTCGCCGTTCAATTCGGCGATGCCGCGCCGCATCTCGGGTCCGAGCTGGATCGTGGCAACATCGCCGAGCCTTACCGGCACCCCGCCCGCGGCGGTGCGCAGCGGGATTGCCCGGAAGTCGTCGAGCGTTTTCAGATAGCCCGAAGCGCGGACCATATATTCGGCCTCGGCGAACTCGAGCACCGATCCGCCCGTCTCCTGATTGGCGCGGCGGATCGCCTCGACAGCCTGGGTGTGGGTGACGCCGTAGCCGGCAAGTCTTACCGGGTCGAGCACCACCTGATACTGCTTCACCATGCCGCCGACGCTCGCCACTTCGGCCACACCGGGGATTGTCTTCAGCTCGTAGCGGAGGAACCAGTCCTGTAAAGAGCGAAGCTGGGCAAGGTCGTGCCGTCCGCTCCTGTCCACCAGAGCATATTCATAGATCCAGCCCACACCGGTTGCGTCGGGGCCGATCGCGCTTCGGGCGGTCTCGGGAAGGCGCCCCTGCACCTGGTTCAAATATTCGAGCACACGCGATCGCGCCCAATAGAGGTCGGTGCCGTCCTCGAAGATCACGTAGACGAAGCTGTCGCCGAAAAAGCTGTATCCTCTCACCGTTCTTGCGCCCGGCACAGAGAGCATGGTCGTCGCAAGCGGATAGGTGACCTGGTCCTCGACGATCCGCGGCGCTTGTCCGGGATAGCTCGTCCGGATAATGACCTGGGTGTCCGACAGGTCCGGCAGTGCGTCGATCGGCGTCGTCCGCACCGCCCAGAGCCCTGCCGCCATCAACGCCAGTGCGCCGAGCACCACGAAGAAGCGGTTCTGGACCGACCAGTGGATGAGCCGCGCGATCATTGCCCGGCATCCCGCACCATCGATCTCACCGTTGGCCCCTGCGGCGCCTGTTCGAAGGTGAAGCGCACCCTGTCGCCCACCTTGAATCCGCGGGCGAGCGCTGCGCCGCCAAGCCGGAAGGTCATCGTCATCGCGGGCCAGTTCATTGTCGGCACGGGACCGTGGCTGAGCGTTACGCCATCGGGCGCGATCTTCTCGATCCGGCCGGTCGCTCGATGACTTGTGGTCTTGGCGGATGGCTGTGCCGCGGCACTGGGGATTGGCCGCACCTCCATTGCCGAGAGGCTAGCCTCGGAATCGATCAGGAACTGACCCGAGGTGACGACCTTCTCGCCCTCGGAAAGACCGGCCAGCACTTCGGTCTGGCCGCCCGCTTCCATGCCTGTCCTGACTTCGGCGGGTTGATAGCGGCCTTCGTCGAGCGCGAGCATGACGAGCGTGCGCCTGCCCGTGCGGATGACGGCTTCGGACGGGACGAGCAACGTGGTGCGCTGCCTGCCCGCGATGTTCACTGTTGCGAACATGCCGGGCCGCAACCGTTTCCCCCGGTTGACGAGCTCGATGCGCGCAGTGACCGTTCGGCTTTCAGTCTCGGCCTGGGGAAGTATCGCCCGAACGCGGCCGTTGAAGGTCTCGCCGGGGTAAGCGGCAAGCGTTGCCGTCACGGACGTTCCCGGCCGCAACTGCCCCGCCATTGCCTCGGGCACGGCGGCGTCGAGCCAGACCGTGCCGAGCCCGTTGACCTCGGCGAGGGTCTGGCCCGCCATCACGCTCATACCGGGCCGCACCCCGAGTGACTTGATCGTGCCTCCGATGGGCGAGGTGATGGTGATGACGGTATGGGCCCTGCCGCTCCGCTCGGCTGCAGCGATAGTGGATTGTGGCATGCCCAGCAGAATCAGCCTTTGCCGCGCGGCGCTTGCCAACGCTCTGTCGCCGGTGCGCAGGACGGCAAGATACTCTTCCTGCGCGCCGCCCCAGTCCGGGATCAGCAAATCGACGAGCGGTGCGCCCGCGCCGATCACATCGTCGGGCGCGCGGTTATAGGTGCGCTGGACAAAGCCGCTCGCCCGCGGCTGGATGATTGCGACCTCACGGTCGTTATAGCCGATCGTACCGGTTGCGGTGAGCCCACCGTCCAGCGTTCCGCGCCGCGCTTCGGCAGTGCGCAGGCCCAGGCTCTGGACCAGCGTGGGATCGATGCGTACCCCGCCTTCCTCCCCGGCCGCGTCGGCATATTTGGGAACAAGCTCCATGTCCATGAACGGCGACTTGCCTGGCTTGTCGAAATGCTGATTGGGGACCATCGGATCGTACCAGTAGAGCACCTTGCGATCTCCGGAGGTCGCTTCCTTTGCCGTATCACTGCCCCCCAGGGACGCGACGCCATAGCCGGCGGCGACGCCAGCAAGCGCAATAGCGGCGGCCGCAAGGCCAAGCCGCGCTTTCGAAGATAGTTCCAGGTTCATCGATCGTCTCCGAAGTTCAGAGCCAGCCACGCCTCATGGCGGGCAACCGCGGCTTCGCGGTCCAGCGTGTCGAGCTCGGTCCGGGCAAGACTGGCCTCCGCCTCGATCACGTCGAGCAGCCCGGCGCGTCCAGCGGCGTAGCTGGCGGTCTCAAGCTCCGCTTCCCGCCGCGCAAGCGGCAGGAGCGTGTCCTTCGCCCGCATCCATTGGTCGTGATGCATGGCGTGCTCCGCGAGTCCGGCATCGAGCTGCGCCTGCAAAGTCCGGCGCACGTCTTCCTGCTCGGCGCGCGCGGCCGCCGCGTCCGAAGTCGCCGCCGCGATCCGTGGGTTCTGTCGGCGGCCGGGAAAGATAGGCAGCGACATGGTGGCCCCGACCGACACCATATTGCCGAATTGTGGATCGCGTCGCTGGAAGGCGACGCTGAACCCCCAATCGGGCCGCTTTTCCGCCCGTGCTGCGTCGATATCGGCGAGCGCCTGGCCGACATTTGCAGAGGCCATCTCGAGATCCGGATGGCGAGCGATAGCCGCGCTGAGCCCGGATCGCGAAACGTCGAACTGCGGGATCGTCCCGGTGGGGACCGGATCGGGCTCGCCGGTCCAGCGCGCCAGTTCCGCGCGAGCCTTGCCCGCCTCCGCGACAAGCACGCTGCGGCGGTCTTCGAACAGTTCGGCAATCGACTGACGGATGTTGAGGCTTTGCGCCGGCCGTCCCGTTCCTGCCGTCACAGCCGAAACGGCGGCACCGGGCAGACGCCGCAGCCGTTCCAATATGATGTCCATCGCCTCAAGGCGTTTTTGCGCATAGAAAGCGTCGATCCAGGCAATCGCGGTGGCAACTCTGATCCTGCGAAGATCCGAACTGCTTTTGGCCTGCGCCGCTACGATATCAGCCTCCGCCCTGTCCTGTTGGGCGTGCCGCTTGGCGAGATTCGGCACTTCCTGCTCGATGCCGAGCCGTTCCATCGTCATGTTCTCTCGGGTGAAGCTAAAAGCTGGCGGGCCGGATACGGGAAAATTGTCGACGCCGATCCCGAGCTTCGGGTCGGGCAGTTGCCCCGCGGCAATCGCGGCCGACTGACGTGCGCGAACCTGTTGCGCCCGCGCTTCAAGCAACGGGGCGTCGTTTGCCGCGCGGTTCAACGCTTCCTCGAAACCGAGCGGACCGGCCAGCGCCGGGCTCGAGAACACCACGAGCAATGGCGCGCAATACAATAGGCGCATGGAAGTCTCCTGATTCGCAGCAATCAGACCGATGCGTAAACAAAGGTGGCTCGGCAAACGGACGCCGGCGAAGATGAGGGATCTCCGCCGGCGCCACGCGCCTGGCTCACATGTTTATTGCTATCGACCAGGCAATAGTCTTAGCCCGCCGATGGAGCGGCTTTGTGATCATGCATGCTCTTCATGCACTCATTGGCGCTCATCTTCATCATGTCGCAGTCGCAATTCGGCATCTTCGGATTATGTGCCACCCAGACCCGCTTGCGCGCGGGACCGGTCGCGCGTGGACCGAATTGAGGAGCCGACCGCCACTCGTAATGGCCCAGGCCATTCTGTTGCTGGCGATCGCCTGCAAGGGCGGGAAGGGGCAGGGCAAGCGCCATGCCGGCGGCGACGAAAAGAACTCGAACCTTCATCACGAATATCCTTTGGCTAGATCATGGCGATAACCGCGCGGCAAGCAGGACATCCGGACGGGCAGCAAGTGCACCGAACCGACCGCCGCTACGGCTGACAGGGATCAGCCAAGGATTTGGGGAGGATGTTGCTCTGGTGGAATCTCGTTTCCGGCAAAGATCGACGTCGTGGGCCAGAATGCCAGGGACGAAACAAAGAGCGGCGCAGTGATCGGCACCGCTGGTTCCTTCAGGATGATCGGAACGATGCAGCCCATCGCGGCGATGCAGTCGAATGTCAGGCCCTTGCAGGGCTTCTGCGCCGGCTGCGGCTGCTCATCCTGCATCATTTCCATGCAATCAGGGCTCATCTGAAAAACAGCCGCTGGGACCGTGACCACGCGCTCGCTCGCCGCAAAAGCGGCTTGCTGGCCGAAGATGCCAAGAAGCGCTCCGAAGAGAAGCAGAAGGCGGAGTGCGCGTCTCACTATGACCTTAGCTAGCCGTTTCCTGTTGCCGTGACAATGACATTAGCCACTTCGCCGACGGTTTGCCGTCGGCGAAGTGGCTAATTTCATGCTCGCGGAACTCAAAGGCGCGTTTCATTCCGCTATGGGTACATGATCCCCGGATACCATCCCATCCATGATCGCTGTATGGCATGATGCCAGATGTACCGGCACACCTTGAGCGCGCTGGAAAGCAGTGTGGCGTTGAGCATCGATCGCCGGGACGCGCCTCGCGAACTGCGCGAGCACCTGTGGCACCCAGTGCTTGCAGTATCCGCAACCCGGATACCGGCGCACAATGACTGCTGATGCCGCCTGGGCGAGCGACAGCGTCGCGAGGGCAAACAAAGCAGCAAGCAACGAGGCGGATGGCATTTTGTCACTCCAGTTTCAGGCCGGGGCCGCCAAGAGTTTTCTGGCAATTCCCAACATTCAAGAGTCCCGCTCACGTTTTACGCAGGAAGAGGATCGATCCTTCGAAATTTCGATTGCAACCAAGTTCGAAAGGTATCGCTTCTTGCCGCCGTTCCACCTTAACGCGGCTGGTCAAAGTTTGCTCGGAGTGCGCTGGCGTTCAAGACACCACGTTGCACGACCGTTCAAATGGATGCGTGCCCCGTTGGCTCCAATTCGCTGAGCGCGTCGTGGTCGTGGACATTCAATTTACCAGACGGACACGAAACACCGTCCTTCGACACCCCGTAACGTCGGAAAAATTCACCTCAAACGCTCACCGGTGAGGGAAAGGTCAGTCCAGTGCGTATTCAAGAAGACTGATGTTTCACGGAGCGAGGTCCGCTTCGCTGTTCGAGTTGGACGCCCGCTGCCTCGATCCGTGATTCCGCAGTCTCCGATCAGCGTTAAACGTTCCTATTGTGCATATAGAGAGGATTTTGCGATGCGCCGGCAATCTATCGCAGTTTTCTTGGCAGTTTCCCTGGGCAGTCTCCTGCTTTCGGCCTGCATTGGCCGCCAGGAGATGCTCGCCCGTCATCGGGCAGCGTGCATTACCTATGGCTACACTCCGGGCACCGAGCAATATTCCAACTGTCTTCTGCAACTCGACGTGGGCGACTATGGTTACGGCCATCATGGGCGCAGGCCGATGTGGAACCAAGGTAAACCCGAACTGCCTCCGCCCTCCCCCGACCCGCAGCAGCGATGACGGTTGCTACCGATCCCATTGGTCTCAGCCCTGGCTCTATTGGAAGGAGATAGCCTGAGATTGCGCTGAACGTGTTCTCGAACGGCAATCCTCCCGCCGTCTCCTTTCGATACGGGTGAAACTGCCTATCCGTCATGCTTGGACTGGCAACCGCCAACCGCTTCTACATGACTCCCGCGCTCGAGCCTCCGATATCGGGGATGTAGCCGCTCGCCTCAGGGCAACCGATGGGCGATCGCCTTGATTGCCTTGAGGCCGGAACCGAAGCGCGCGATCGCCTCGCGGTGCCGTTCGAGCTCGCCATAGGGAAGATAGGAAATATCGAGATCGGCGACCCGGCTAAACGCCGGACGGCGCAGCTGGGCGCGGACATCGGCCTCGCGCGTGTCTGGCGCGACAAGAAACAGCCCGGCGGAGGCATGAAGATCATCGCCGCTCAGCGCGAGATCGAGCATGCGGACAATTCCTGAATAGATCGACGTCGAGTGCTCCACCTCGAAGGCGGCGGCGACATTGGCGTTGCTCCGCTCCAGCCAGAGGACATCGATTAGGCGGATGGAATCCCCGCCGGCGGCGGTTGCGACTGCATTGGGCAAATGATCGAGACAGCGCGTGCCCAGCGGCATGCCGTCGTGAAGCCGCCCCCGGTCGTTTGCGGCGATCCAGACATCATAGCCCAATGCGTGTCCAAGATCGCGCAGCCAGGCCTGGATCTCGGTATGGCTGCGATCGCTTTCGTTCTGGGCGATCGTCACCTTGTCGAGCTTTTCCGCCTGCGCTCGCGCCTCGTCGAGCCGGGCCAGCCAGTCCCCCGCCACGCTCTGGGCATTGTCGAGAGGCGGCGGCGGATAGCGGCCGGAACCCACATCAAACAACAGCCCGCCGATCGCGCCCAGATCGTTCGAAAGCAGATCGCGGTAGCGGTCGTTGAGATCGAGGATGCCGGAGCGCATGGCAAGAAAATGCTCCCAGCTTCCAAGCTTCACAGTGGCACCGGTGAGCGCATTGTACCCTTTGACAATGGCCGTGTTGAACGGGGGAACCAGCGTCGGGTGCAGAAAATAGAGCAGATTGGCCACCGCCGGCCCCAACCCCTTGATCTTCAACCGGTCGATCGCGTGGATGCCTGAGATGATCTCCTCCGCGCTGTCGCAGCACGAGCAATGATGAAGCAGCCGCCCGAAGGCGCGCTGGTTATCTGGATTTTCGTAAATGTCGGGAATACGGAGCTTGGGCTTCCAGAGGAAAGCGTGATCAGCGCCCTTGAAGATCTGGCGCTGCTCGGCCACTGAGTGCACGACCGTCTCGAGCGAAGAACCGCGATAGGCGACACCAAAGCGGCCCGCTTCGATCTCTGCAACGACTTGCGTGATTCCCCGCCGGATCGAGCGAAAGTTCTTCAAGCGCTCGTCCCAGAGGAACCAGCTCCGGTAGGTTGCTCCCGGATCCTCGCGCCAGCGACCGATCAGTTCGCGGACCAGGTCGCGCCCGGTGTTCATACAGACCATCCCTCCCATCGACTCGATGTTCGCAAACCATCATATTTCAAGGCAAACGGATCGCGATCAGAAATTGGAACGGCAAATAGCGAGTTCAAATCGGGCGCTTCATCGGGCCAAACGACTTGCGGGGTCAATGCGCTCCCTCGCGATGTGAGTGGGGCTGGGCCTCTTCGTGCGGCGTATTCTGCATGTCCCCCGTTTCCTTCATTATTGCGTCGTGATCCATCGGGGCGTCACTTGTCATTTCCTGATACTGCGCCGGCGATAGTTTGGGCAATTGCTGGATGAAGGCGACCATGTCCCAGATCAGCTTGTCGTCATGGGTTTTACCCCATGCCGGCATGGCGGTCAGCTTGACACCATGCTTGATAATCCAGAATTGCTGCGCCGGCGTATGGTCCGATACTCGGGCGAGCTCCGGCGCCTGTGGGTAGAGGCCCTGACTGATTTCGGTCTTCTCCATCCCCGGCGCCAGATGGCAACCGCTGCACATCTCGGTGTAGAGGCCCGCGCCTGCGGAGGCGCGCTTTGGATCGGCCAGATCTTTGGGCACGGCGATCGATTTCGCGCGGACTGCGATTGACTGGTCACGGAGGTTTTCGATGAGCCAATAGGTAGGTCTGTAGTGGGGGGCATCGGCCGCGATGTTATATACGCCGAGGTAGATCGCGATCGCGGCCAGCCCGGCGAATATCAGAAGCGTGAGGGCGACGAAGGTCGTGCTTGGCAAATGGCGCCGGAAATCGAAATTTCGCAATCCAGCCATTGGTTGTCTCCCGTAACAGCGCCCACAGGTCGGGCGTCCATGTGCGAGGCGCTGTTTTTCGCGCGCCCTGAACACAATACGCAGTATGAAGCCCTATCCCTCGAATGAAGCTGATAGATTGCTGCGCTGGAGGTTGCCGATGTTCTCACGCCAGCTTGAGCGCGACTGTCGAAGCCGGGATTCGGCGAATTCCGACCGGCCTGTAACCACGGGGTTTGTCGCGCGTCCCAATAGATGGAGACGGCCGAGCATCGCTTTTGGCTGTCTTTCGCTCCCTAAACGGGCAAGAGGGCCATATGAAGCTGATCGCATTCGAAACCGAAGCTTGGGAGGCCGAGGCGTGCCACACCCTTCCGCCGGAGATCGAGTTCACCTGCACCGAGGGCGCGCTCGACGAAACCAATGTCGCCGCCTACCACGACGCGGAAATCATAACCGTTTTCGTCCATTCGAGATTGACGATACCGGTTCTGGCCCAGATGCCACATCTCAGGCTTATCGCGACGCGGTCGACTGGTTATGATCATATCGACCTGAACTTTTGCGCAAAGGCGGGCATCGCTGTCGCGAATGTGCCCGGTTATGGCGATGTGACTGTCGCCGAGCATGTGTTTGCACTCCTGCTGGGCTTGGCGCGCCATCTGCCTGCCTATAGCGAAAGGGCTCGGCATGGCGAATTCGACCCGGCCGATCTGCGAGGGTTCGATCTGTTCGGCAAGACCATCGGAGTGATCGGCACCGGCCGGATCGGCCAATGTGTCATCCGGATCGCCCGCGGTTTCGGAATGAGCGTGGTCGCCCATGACATCTCGCCTCGCAATGAGATCGCCCAGGCTCTTGATTTTCGATATGTCGATCTCCCTGCCTTGCTTGGCGAAGCCGATATCGTTTCGCTGCACCTGCCCGCGACCTCGGGCACGGAGGGGATGATCGGGGATGCCGAATTCGAACTGATGAAGGAGGGAGCCGTCCTGATCAACACGGCCCGCGGCAACATCATTGAGACCGAGGCTCTCGTTCGGGCGATCACCAGCGGGAGGATACGGGCAGCGGGTCTTGATGTTCTTCCGCAGGAGCCGCTTATCCGGGACGAAGCCGAAGTCTTTCGTGGACGCGAGATTGGGGCGGACGCACTCAAGGAACTGCTTGCCCATCATGTCTTGGCGAGCGCTTCCAATGTCCTCATCACGCCGCATGTTGCCTATAACACTGAGGATGCTCTTCGCCGGCTCATCGACATGACGATCGAGAACATTCGTGCCTTTGCCGCAGGCAATCCGATCAACCTTGTGGCGATGGACTCGGCGCAGGCTCGCGCGGTGAGCGTTTGAAGCTCTGGGACCGTCAATGTGAGAGAAGCAACGGGATTGGACAATCAAGAAGCAACGTGCGCGTGACGCCCCCGAACATCCTTTCACGATAGCGCGAATGGCCGTAGCCGCCCATGACAATGCACGAGACCCCCAATTCGCGCGCCGAGGCAGTAAGCGCTTCTGCCACCGATGGCTCGGCTGGCCGCTCGTGTATTTCCGCATGAATCCCGTGCCGTGAGAGGTAGGCCGCGACATCGGTCGGTGGAAAGTCCAGGCGCTCTTCCGCGATCGTCACAATATGCACGCTTGCGGCCGCTCTCATCATTGCGAGGCTGTGGCGGACCGAATTGGCGGATTCCGCCGTTCCGTTCCAGGCGATCATGATTGGATCGCCGGGGTCGAATTGCGATGCAGTGACCGGCACGGCTAGAATCGGCACATGGCCATGTACGACAAGCGCTCCAACCGCGGAAATGTCCGGTGCCTCATCTCCTGTAGCGGCCACGATCACATCGGCCAGCAGCGCCTCTCTGAGTATCTCGATGGCGCTGTTCCCGTTTCTGGTGCGCCAGTCCCAGGACACCATATCGCTGTTCAGCCGCGCTTCCAGAGCAGCGCGCAGCTCGCGCGCGGGCACCTCGACGCTGTCAACGAAGAGATTGAAAGTTTCGGGTGATACCGGACCGTCGGCCGGAAAATAGGGGGTTGGCGTCACCTGGAGGCAGGTAAGATGGCCACCTTGATCGCGGGCCAGCGACAAGGCCGTCTGGAAACGGGCTTCCATCCCAGGATCGTCCTGGACATGCAGTAGGATGTTCTTCACGCGCACCTTCTCTTTGAGCGATCGCCACAACAGGTCTGACGCCGACATTTAGACGTTCCCAGATACCGGTAATTACGGTCACCCTAAAAATTTTTCTCATTAGCATGAGGGATACGGGCGGCGGGTGCGTATGACAAACAACGGCAGAGCCGGACAGCGAGGTTTGGCGAGCAGCGCAATGGGGATTTTGCCTTGCCGTCAACCGATGGTTTTCAAGGCAGAAGATGAGGCGATGGAAGGACCCGAAAATCACAGACCCATGGCAGGAAGGGTTGGCGAGCCAAGCGTCGACCAGCTACTGCGCTTTATCGACTGCCTTGAAAATGAAGCCATTCTCATGCTCGATGAGGCAGGATGCATCACGCTCTGGAGCAAGGGTGCTCAGCAAATCAAAGGATGGAGCGCGGACGAAGTGCTGGGCCGGCACTGGTCGATCCTGTATCCGGCGGAGGCGATTGCCCAAGGCAGGCCGGATCATGTCTTGGAGATTGCCCGAACAGAAGGGCACTATTTCGGAGAGGAGCTTCGTGTCCGCAAGGATGGGGCCGAGTTTCTCGCACAAGTAGCCATTCATACCCTGCGCGACTTGGACGGAAATATCGTCGGCTATGGCAAGGTTGTTCGCGACATCACTGAATGGCAGCGTGCGCAATCCGCCTTGCAGACCCAGGAAGACCATTTGCGATCCATCCTTAATACCGTGCCGGATGCAATGGTGGTGATCGACGAAAAAGGAATGATTCAGTCATTCAGCGCGACGGCGGAACGGCTCTTCGGGTATCGGGAGGATGAAGTTGTTGGGCGCAACGTCAGCTTGCTGGCGCCCTCCCCCCATCACGAAGCACACGATGGCTATCTCGCGCGATATCTCGCGACAGGGGAACGGCGCATAATCGGCATCGGTCGCGTGGTGTCTGGCCGCAAACGCGATGGCAGCATTTTCCCGATGGAGCTTGCAATAGGTGAGGCCATGAAAGCAGATGGCCACCGGCTGTTCACCGGGTTCATCCGGGATCTGACGACCAAGCAGGATGTCGAGCGGCGCTTGCAGGATCTCCAGGACGAGCTGATCCATATTTCTCGCGTGTCTGCCGTGGGAAGCATGGCATCGACGCTTGCCCATGAGCTGAATCAGCCGCTGACGGCAGTAGCCAGTTACGCAATGGCGGCACAAGCGCTTTTGGACGCCGATCGACCAGGTGCCGCAGCGGAAGCCCGTCAGGCGCTTGCTGATGGCATCGCCGAAGCGGTCCGCGCCGGTCAGATCGTGCGTCGCCTTCGGGATTTCGTTTCGCGGGGTGAAACCGAGCGGGAAATTGTTGGTTTGACGAAATTGATCGAAGAGGCCGCGGCGCTTGCGCTTGCCGGCGCGAGTCTGCGTGGGGTCAGTGTGAAGACGAACCTCGACCCGGCCGTGACGCGTGTCCTCGTCGATCGCGTCCAGATCCAACAGGTCCTGCTTAACCTGATCCGCAACGCGGTCGAGGCGATGGAAGGCTGCGAACGCCGGGATCTCTTGATTTCGACAGCGGCCGTCAGCGACGAGGAGGTCGAACTGGCGGTCACCGATAGCGGCGTCGGGCTTTCGGACGAGATTGCCGAACGGTTGTTCGAACCCTTCAACAGCACCAAGGAGCTAGGCCTTGGGGTGGGCCTTTCCATATGCCGCACCATTGTCGAGGCTCACGGGGGGCGCCTCTGGGCCGAGCCAGGACCAGAAGGAGGTACGGTGTTTCGTTTCACGTTGACGCGAATGGATCGAGCGGAGCAGCAGGATGTCCGTTGAGAAGCTCGTCTATATCGTCGACGACGACGGCGCCATTCGCCGTTCGACCAGCCTTTTCCTCCGCACCCAGGGCTATGCGGTCGAAAGTTACAATTCAGGCGTGTTGTTTCTCGAGGCAGCTCAAACGTTGCGGCCTGGCTGCGTATTGCTTGATGTACGAATGCCCGAAATTGACGGGGTCACAGTGCTTGAACGGTTGCGCGCCGGGGGATCGGATTTGCCGGTGGTCGTGATGACCGCGCATGGCGACATCGGCACTGCGGTCACAGCGATGCGCAAGGGTGCTCACAATTTCATCGAAAAGCCCTTCGAGCAGGACACGATACTTCAAGCTCTGGAGGAAGTCTTTGCTATCGCCGAGCAGGCGGATGCACAACGGTTGACCGCGGCTGCGGCAATGTCGCGCATCGAAACGCTGACGCCTCGTGAACGGGATGTGCTCGAGGGCCTGGCCGCCGGGCAGACCAACAAGATGATCGCACGCGCCCACGGCATCAGCCCGCGGACCGTGGAGATCCACCGGGCCAACATGATGGAAAAACTCGGTGTGCATACATTGCCCGAGGCTTTGCGCATCGCGCTGATCGCGGGCCTCGGCGCCGACCTCTAGCCTGCCTACTTATTAAGGGAACGCACCTATACTGCGCGGCCGGAGGCCAGCGTAGGGCAGAAGCGGCAACCCTTGAGGTGTCGCGACAAATAGTGTGGGACGTTCCGTGTGATCAGGACTGACGGGAAGGACGATGCCAGCCATTGCGTGCAGCTCGTCGACGACGACGAGGCGGTGCGCCGGTCCGTCAGTCTGCTCCTTCGCGCGCACGGCTTCTGCGTCTGCGATTTCGGTTCGGCCACCGAATTGCTGGAAAGTGACACCTGCAGTGGTTGTCATTGCCTGATCACGGATTATTCGATGCCATCGATGGACGGGATCACGCTGCTTGCACGGCTTCGCCAGAGCGGATGGCCGGGGACCGCCATTCTTATTACAGGTCGCTACCAGCACGATCTGGAGAAACGCGCGCTGGAAGCAGGGTTCTCCGCATTGGTTGAAAAGCCTTTGACCGACAAGAAATTGGTCGGCTTGATCGCGCAGTGCCTCGATAGGCCGCCACTGCCGGACAGATCCCGACCTGCGTCCTGATCAGAGCAGAAGCGTCCGTCGAATTGCCGCGCCGGAAACCTTGATGCCGGACTTCCATCTTCTGTCATATCTGCCAGCCGAGCGCCATGATCGCGGCCATCCGGGCTCGCACTTCGTGCAACTTCCCGGCGGTCATGGCGCTTCGATTACAGCGCAATCGATATGATGTCGCGTCGCATTAGGTAACCGCCCGTAGTCCTTCTGGCAGAAACGCGTGATAGCCCGTTCCCATCAGATGAGTGGAGGGCACCATGCTGGCGCAGTCTGGTTCTGTTGGATGTGGAATAGAAAGCACCGTAATATCTTACAAGAATAGCGCGTCTATTTTCAATAGGATGCAACATTCTCCCAGTGCCACGTACAGCATCGTTCCGAACGTTTTTCATGATTTTCGCAATTCATTGACGGCGCTGAATGGCGGCGTGCGGATGCCTGGAGCCCCCCGGTCGGGAACCTGCCAAAATGCTGTTCGCCGGTTTGGTTTAAGCCCTCCCTCGGGATCCAGCCGTCGATGCACTCGTCACAAGAGACATGCGGTGAAGCCTAATGCGCTGTCCATTGCGATCCGGCACCATTCTTGCCGCGCCGGGATGAGACTGCCGTCGAAATAGGGAGTACAGCCATGTTCGACATATGCCCTGACAACGAAACACACGCCGAGGAAAGCGACTCCTTCGGTGGGGACGCGGCAGATGAAACGAAGCGCCGCCTCGTGCGCAAGGAACTTGCGTGTTGTTACCAGCGCTACCGGGCCATGGCCGCTCGCCGGTTGCGCGACGAGGTTGCGGCCGATGACGTGGTGCAGGCGTTCGCGCTCAAGGCGCTGGAGCGTTTCGAACAATTACGTGACGCGCGAGCTGTCCATGGCTGGCTTCGCCGCTTGTTCGAAACCACGTTGATCGATTTCTGCCGACGCCGGGGAACCCGCCGCCAACGCGAGGTGACATTCGAGATCGAGCATCACGATCGTCCGCACGAGGCCCTGACGGACAGCTTGCCAGATCCGGAGGGCACGATCTTGGGCCTGATGTCGAACATCAGGCAGGAATATGCGGATGTCATCTACCGGCTTGACCTGCAAAACCAGCCCAAGGACGACGCGGCGCGAGAGCTGGGCATAAGCGTGAACAATCTGACGGTCCGGACCCACAGGGCGCGCCGTGCACTTCGCGACGCGATCGATACAGTGCCGGTTTCGTTCGGCGCTTCGCTGCCCACTTCGGGAGGCGCGGTTTGCTCACCGGCATTTGCGCTGGCGAGCGCATAGCGCTCCCAACATTGGCCGCCGCGGTCACCATGCCTCAGCCATCGGCTGAGGGTGTGGGGTTCCAGCTTCGGTTCGAGAACTAGCTCGCTGCTGCGGCCGATTTAATGATCCGCGGTTCGCCACAACGGACGGACTGGTGAAACCAGACGAGATGCTTCCATCTCGATTGCCGTAACATCGGTCACCGATCCCATTGGTCAGCTTGGTCCGCGCAGGAATTGACTGCGTCCGCCGATCCCTCCCATCCGCCGCCAAGGGCCTTATAAAGCGCGACAAGGCGTATTGAGATGGCCGTCGTGCTGTCCGCTTGCAGCGCTTCGCTTTCGTGCAACGTCCTTTCCGCATCGAGCACTTCGAGAATGCTGTCGAGGCCATTCTCATAGCGCAACCGGGCCAGGCGGACCGCGGCCCTGTTCTGGCTCACCGCCTCGACGACAAGAGCGCGCCGCTTCTGCTCCTCGGCGTAGGCGGTAAGAGCACTATCCACCTCATGCAGTGCATTGAGCACGGTGCGCCCATAGTCGACCGCTGCCGCTTCGGTGCGATAGCCTGCCGCCGCGACCTTGGCGCGGCGGCGTCCGCCATCAAATAGTGGCGCCGCGAGCTGGGGACCAACCAAGCCAAACCGGCTCGCCCAATCAAACAGGTTGGCGAGGTCTTGCGCCTGATATCCTCCGCCGACGGTTAGGGTCAGGCGCGGAAAGCGATCGGCAATGGCAACGCCCTGGCGCGCGGTCGCCGCATGGAGGCGCTTTTCAGCGCCTCGAATGTCGGGACGCCTGCACAGGAGTTCAGCGGGAAGACCGACCGCAACCTGCGGCGGAATCACTGGGACCGGTTTGGCGGATTCGAGCTCGCTCCTGAGCGCGCCAGGCTCGCGATCGATGAGCCGGCTGAGCTCGTTGATGTCGGCAACAATCTGCCGCTCGAGCAACGGGAGCTGCGCCTCGATCAGGCTGGCCTGTGCTGCCGCGCGCGAAACGTCGATCTCGCTCGACAGTCCCAGAATGCGCCTACGCCTTGCGATGCGCAGCAGATCGCGCGCGGTGACCAGGTTGTCCAGGGCAACCGCGCGCTTGAGCTGGGCGCCGCGCAGGTCGATGTAGGCACGCGCTACTTCACCGAACAGCGCCACCTCGACGCCGCGCCAGTCCTCCAGGGCCGTTGCTGCATCCGCGTCGGCTGCTTCTATGCTTCGCCGGATTCCGCCGAAGAGATCCAGTTCCCAGACCGCATCAAAGCCGAGTTGAAATTGTCCGTAGGGGTTCACGATCGAGGCACTGGGCGAGTTCGCCAATCCAGGAATATCGCCCGCCAGTCCAAAAAGCTTGCCGCTGGGCGTGTTCTCGCTGATGCGTTGCCCTTGCCAGGATCCGGCGGTGTCGAGCGATGGCCCTGCTGCCGCGCCGACGACGGCGCGTTGGGCCCGCGCTTCCTGGATGCGCAAAGCAGCGAGCCGCAAGTCGGCATTTGCGGATGCGGCTCTCTCTACCAGCGAGGTGAGCATCGGATCGTTGAAGGTCGTCCACCACTTCGGCTGCTGAAAGCCTTGGGTGGTTGCGCGGCTTTGCGGCCCGGCCCCGGGTGAGGACCATGCCGCAGGCACATCGGGTTTCGGACGCTGGAAGTCGGGTCCGACTACACAGCCGCTCAAGGCAGTTGTGGCAAATAGCGCCGGTGAAAGCCAAGCCATGCGAGCAATGCGCCGGCATAGCCTGTCTCGGCGGTTTCCCGCGTTGGTCTGGCTGCCACCTCTCACGTCCGACATCTCCATCCGCTTCCATGTGTAATGGACTGTGGCCCCCACGGCTCTATCCGAACAAGCGCCGAAAGGATGGCAATTCTCCAGCGTGTACCGAAATCACAGTCTTCACAGTATACAGTCTTCACAGTATCATGACGCGACGGCGTCCAGGATTATTACATGTGACTTTTGTCGCCCCATCGCCGTAATGTCGATGGCGCCGCCGCGTCTAAGGTATCGCCGCGCAATGCCTGACGGCGGATTGATCGCAAACTGAAAGACAGATCGGAGATTGCCTTGGCATTGCAAGCCAAACACCTGACCCGACTGGTGGCCTTCGGGTTGCTCGCCATAGTTGTCGTGTCGGCAGGCCTTTACTGGATGTTGAAACCGCAGCCTCAACCCGCTCAGGTGATCTATGGCAGCGGCCGTATCGAGGCCGACGAGGTCCGGATAGCCGTCGAGCTTCCGGGAAGGTTGCTGGAAAATGCGGCAGTCGAGGGCCAAAATCTTGCGACAGGCCAGCTTGTGGCCCGGCTCGATCCCAATGATTATGTGCTTGAAGCCAATCGTGCCGAAGCACACCGGGCTGCGGCGCAGCGCGCGGCGGCACAGCTCGTTCCGCAGATCAGTCTCGCCCGGCATCACGCACGAACCGCCGAAACCGACCTTCGGCGGTTCGAGGCCTTGTCCGGCGAAGGCGCGGTCTCGGCGCGCGAGGTGGACTTTCAGCGGAATGCCAATCGCGCCGCTATCGACGAAGTGCGAATCTTGCAGGAGCAGCAAGCCAAAGCCAGAGCCGAGGCCGACGTAGCTGCAGAAAACCTGGCTCTGGCTCGGTCGCAGCTCAACAAGACGCGAATTTTCGCGCCCATTTCAGGAGCCGTGCTCGAGCGGCTCGTCGAGCCGGGCGAAGTGCTGGCCGCCGGCCAGGCGGTGGCGGTTGTGGCGAATCTGTCCCGGGTGAGGCTCAAGCTGTTTGTGAGCGAGCGTGATCTCGGCAAGGTGCGCCTGGGTGCCGTGGCGCGCTTGCGCGTCGACGCTTTTCCCGAACGGTTCTTCACGGCGAAGGTGGCGCGCATTGATGCGCAAGCCCAGTTCACTCCTCGCGATATTCACATGGAAGATGAACGCAGCCGGACCGTTTACGGTGTGACACTGGAAGCCAACAATCCCGATGGTCTGCTCAAGCCCGGCATGCCTGCCGATGCCTGGATACTCTGGGACAAGCGAGCTGGCTGGCCCGCGCGCCTGACGGTGCCGGAATAGGCCATGGTGCCGGATTCCATCGTCGAGGCCGAAGGGCTCGGTCGCCGATATGGCGGACGTGCAGTGCTGCAGGATGTGAGCTTTCAAGTCGGACCCGGAGAAGTGTTCGGTGTCGTCGGTCCCGACGGCGCGGGAAAGACGACGCTGTTGCAGATGCTGGCAGCCATTCTGACCCCAAGCGAGGGCAGATGCCGCGTGCTGGGGGAAGATGTCCGCCGCAGAGCGAGCCTTGTTCAGGCGCGTGTTGGCTATATGTCGCAAGGCTTCTCGCTCTACGACCGGTTGACGGTCGCGGAAAACATCGCGTTTGCCGCTGATATCCGTGACGTCCCCAGGACAGAACTGGGTGAACGGCGAGCCCAGTTGCTGGCAATGGCCGGACTGGAGCGATTCCAGGACCGGCGCGAGGGTGCGCTCTCGGGTGGGATGCGCAAGAAGCTGGCCCTCTGCACAAATCTGATTCACGAGCCGCCGCTGCTCATTCTCGATGAGCCTAGCCTTGGCGTGGATCCACTCTCGCGCCGCGAATTGTGGAAGATACTGGATACGGCCAGGGCTGCCGGGCGATCCATCGTCTTTGCGACCTCCTATATGGAAGAGGCGGACGCCAGCGACCGGGTGCTGCTGCTCCGGGACGGCCGTCCGCTGGCGATGGGAACGCCTGCTGAACTTCGGGCCGGGGCGCAGGGCCGGGTTTACCGGATCACAACCGCCGAACCGGCCTCTATCGAGCGCGAGCTTGCGGCCGATGCGGCAGTCATCAGCTTTCAGCGCCTTTCGGGCAACGAGATTCGGACGCAGTTGCGAATGGCGCGGCCGCCCAGGATCAGCGGCAACGCCGTGACTTTGATTGAACCGACCGAGCCGACAATGGAGGATGTCTTTACCGTCGGTTCGGCGGATGCAGCGCCGCCGATTAGCGAAGCTCATGCTGCGCCGCCCGCGCAGCAGATGGGAGCGTCGGTCGTTGTTGCCGAGTGTGTTACGCGCCGTTTCGGGGAGTTTACCGCCGTCGACAGAGTGAGCCTGTCTATCCGGGCGGGCGAAGTGCTGGGACTTCTGGGCCCGAACGGCGCAGGCAAGACCACATTGATTCGCATCCTGTGCGGGCTCCTTGCGCCTACAGAAGGTCGAGCCGAGATCGCCGGATTCGATGTAGCGCGTCAGAGCGAAGCGGTGCGGGTGCGTATCGGGTATATGTCGCAGAAATTCTCACTCTACCCGGACCTCACGGCGCGCGAAAACCTCGGCTTCTTTGCTCGAGCCTACGGCGTACCGCGCGCCGAGTTCGCAAGCCGGATCGGGTGGGCGGTGGCGCGTGCGGGGCTTGAGCAGATAGACGAAAAGCCGGTCGGAGGTCTGTCGGGCGCGATCCGCCAGCGACTGGCGCTCGCCTGCGCAATTGTGCACCGTCCTCAGGTGCTGTTTCTCGACGAGCCCACCTCCGGTGTGGACCCGCTCTCGCGCTTCCGGTTCTGGCGGTTGATCGCCGCCCTCGCCGCCGACGGCGTGAGCATCGTTGTCACGACCCATTATCTGGAAGAGGCCACCTTCTGCGACCGACTCGGTCTGATGATGGATGGGAGGCTGATCGCCATCGGTGCGCTCGCGACCCTCAAGGCGGACCTTGGCTTATCCCAAGGCAGCGTCGAGGAGGTGTTCCTAGGGTTCATTGCTCGTGAACGCGAGAACGAGAGGGTAACATGAAGCTGCGGCGCATGTTCGCGTTCTCTCGCAAGGAGGTGCTGGAGATTTCGCGTGATCCCTTCACCTTATGGGTGGCGATCTTCATGCCGCTCGTCATGCTGTTTCTGTTCGCTTACGCAATCTCGCTCGACGTCGAGAACGCGCCGCTGGTCGTAGTCGATCAGGACAAGAGCGCGGCAAGCCGGGAGTTGCAGGCGCGGTTTCTGAACTCGGGTTATTTCATGCTCACGGACGCGCCCCAGGATGCACGCGTGGCCGAGCACGCCCTGATGCGGGGAGAAACGCGCGCCGCGCTATTCATTCCCAACGGCTTTGCGCGACGCTTGAGCCGTGGCGAGCCGGCGCCGGTTCAGCTCATCGTCGATGGCACCTATGCGACCACGGCTTCCATTCTTTCAGCCTACGGACGGGCGATACTCTATGCCTTTCCTGGAGAGCTGCGATTGCCGATCCAGCCGGAAGTCCGGGTCTGGTATAATCCACAGCTAAGAAGCCGCGACTTCATCGTGCCGGGCCTGTTCGCGGTCATCCTGATGGCATTTCCGCCGCTTCTCACCGCGCTTGCCGTAGCGCGGGAAAAGGAATTGGGCACCATCGCGCAGATCTACGCGTCACCCATGACCAAAGGAGAGTTCATCGCAGCCAAGCTTCTGCCCTATGCCGTCCTCGCGTTTCTGGAACTCCTGATCGTGGTTGGCGGAGGCCTTTTATGGTTCTCCGTGCCAATTCGCGGCAGTCTCCTGCTGCTGATCGTGGTTGGCCTCCTCTACGTCGTGTGCACGGTGTCGATTGGCCTGCTGGTTTCCACGCTTGTCAGAACGCAATTGGCCGCCATGCTGGTTGCGCTGATCGTTACTTTGATGCCGGCATTCCTGTTCTCGGGCTTCGTCTATCCCATCTTCACCATGCCTGCCGCGTTCCAGACTTACGCTTCGGCGTTCCCGACGCGCTACTTCCTGGAGGCTTCGCGAGGCATCGTCCTGCGAGGGGCGGGTCTGAAGGAAATCTGGGTCTATGTCGCAATCATTGCCGCTTACACGGCAGTCGTGTTCCTCCTTGCCGCCTGGCGCTTTCGAAAGAGGATTGCCTGATGTGGGGACGTATAGCCGGGTTGACTGTCAAGGAATTCAGGCAGGTCCTGCGCGACCCGATCATACTTTTTCTTATCGTATATCTCTATAGCGCCGAACTGGTGATTTGCACGCTGGCGCTCGGATTTGACGTCCAGAACCTGAAACTCGGTGTGATCGACCATGACCGGACCGAAGCCAGCCGCTCGGTGATCCAGGCGCTGACAGGAGGCGACAATTTCGTGCTGGCTGCCCAATTTGCCGACATGCGTCAGGTCGAAGACCATCTGCAACGGGGAGCCCTCGACGCGGTCGTGGAAATCCCTCCCGGTTTCGCCCGACGGATCGCAGCCGGCCGCCGAGTCGATCTTGGCGTCGTCGTCGATGGGTCGAATGGCAACATCGCCGCCCGCGCCCGCGCCTATGTCATCGAGATCCTTGCGCGTTTCGCGCAAGAGCGAACCGCCGTGCAGATACACACACATGGCGTGCAGCCGGTTCTGCGAGTCTGGTATAATCCCGACCTGACGAACACCCGATTCATGGCGTTGACGATGTTGGCCGAGGCAGGGCTGATGCTCGGGGTGGTGCTGCCGGCGGCTGCGATCGTGCGCGAAAAGCAGGGCGGCACCATAGAACAACTGCGGGTAACCCCTGTTCGCGCTCACGAATTGTTCCTGGCCAAGATCACGCCGACCATCGTGATCTGCTCGGGCGCGGTTTTTCCGGTTCTTTTCATCCTGACGTTGCTGGGCATTCCGGTGCAAGGGGGCATCGGAACCTTGCTTGCATTAACAGTCGTTTTCCTGATGAGCGCGGTCTCGATCGGCGTGTTTGTGGCGACAATCACCAACACTTTGCAGCAGGCCATGCTGGTCAGTTTCTTCGGTTTGTTCCCGCTGCTGTTCCTCTCGGGGACTATCGCGCCGATCGAGTCCATGCCTGGGTGGCTGCAGGCAGCCTCCCAGGCCAGTCCACTGCTACATTATGTGGACATCGTGTCGGGGCTGTTCCTGAAAGGCGCCGGAATCGGCGAACTCTGGTCACACGCCGCGGCCCTTATCGCAATCAGTGCGGCAATGTTCGCCGGAGGTTGGTTCCTGTTCAAGCGGCAGTGGTGAATTTGCGGTCGTGGCCTTCGATATGTGCAAGCATCGAAGTGGCTTGGCACTGCCGATCCATCGCCGACTGAATGCGTTGCGGCCAGACCTTTCCCGGGGCTGAAATCGGCTCTGACTCGCTCAATCTGACCTCGACGCTGTGGCGACTGACCGGATGCCTTCCCCCGTCTCGTTCCACCGCTCGACTAGCCGGAGCTGTAATAAAGCGTTCTCGACTGCGTCGAATGCTGACCACCGTGCGAATGGGAACTCAAACCAGCTCGAAAGAGAGGCAGAGATGATCAGTTGGCCCAAATCCGCCCGTAACTGGGCAATTGCTACCATTGCTGCGTTCGCGCTTGCCGGCTGCGGTATCAATTCTGTACCGACGGCGCAAGAGAACGCAAAGGCGAAGTGGGCCGACGTCCAGGCTGCGTTCCAGGAGCGCACCAACCTGGTTCCGAATCTCGCCGTCGTCGCCAAGGGCGCGGCCGAGCAGGAGAAAGGCATCCTCACCGGCGTGATCGAGGCACGCGCCAAGGCAACGAGTATCCAACTCAATGCCAACGACCTCACCGATCCCGCCAAGATGGCACAATTCCAGGCGGCACAGAACCAATTGTCGAATTCGCTCGCGGGCTTCGGTCGGCTGCTCGTAAATGTCGAGCGCTACCCCGAACTCAAGAGCATTACCAACTACCAGATGTTGCAGAGCCAGTTGGAAGGCCAGGAAAACCGTATCCGTGTGGCTATCCGAGACTACAATGGCGCGGTCCAGGACTACAACACGCGCGTCCGCACCTTCCCCGAGATGATTGGCGGCGCGATTCGGGGTGCCAAGCCGATGGTGCCTTATCAGGCGGTGACGCCCGGCTCCGAGGTCGCGCCAAGCCTCGAAGGCAAGCTCTGAGTGCGGCGCAGTCCAATGAGGCTTGTTTACCCCGTGCTAGCCTTTGTTGCCGGGCTCCTCCTCGTGCTGGCGGTCCTCGTCATGCCCGCGCTGGCCGCGCCGAACTTTCCGCCACTGACCGGCCGGGTAGTCGATGCGGCCAACATCGTCCCGCCCGATATCGAGACGCGGCTGACGCAAAAGCTCGAAGCGCTCGAAAAGAAGTCCGGCCGCCAGCTGGTCGTGGCCACCATCCCGGACCTCCAGGGATATGAGATATCGGACTACGGCTATCAACTCGGTCGCGCCTGGGGTCTGGGTGACAAACAGCGCAACGATGGGGCGCTGCTCATCGTCGCCCCGGGCCAGCGCAAGGTTCGAATCGAGGTCGGCTACGGTCTTGAAGGAATTCTGACCGACGGGATGTCCTCGCTGATCATCACCCAGACGATCGTGCCCAGATTCAAGCGAGATGATATCGGCGGGGGCATAGAGGCTGGAACCGATGCGCTGATCCGTCAGCTGACCCTGTCAGAGAGCGACGCACGAGCCCAGGCCAAGGCCGCTGACCAAGCGACGGAGCGGTCGCAGAGCGACACTGAGGTCGGACCCGCATCCCTCTTCCCGCTGCTGATTTTCGGCATCTGGGCGCTGATGGCGTTAGGCGGCCATGGCCATGGCCGCCGGCACCGGCATGGATCGGGCCTGCCAACGATTCTTTGGGGACCAGGTCTGGGAGGGCGTGGCCGTGGCGGCTCTCGCGGAGGTTTCCGCGGTGGCGGCGGCTCATTTGGCGGCGGCGGCGCGTCTGGAGGCTGGTGAGATGATATTAAGCGATGCCGAGCACCAGAAGGTCGCGGACGCTATTCGCCGCGCGGAAACCAGCACCTCCGGTGAAATCCTGTGCGTCTTAAGCGAGGCCGACAGCTACTATCCGCAGGTAGCGCTCGCCTGGGCTGCCGCTATTGCCCTGCTTGTACCCTATCTTCTGTGGCTCACAGGCATCGATATCGGGATGATGATGCCCCCTGGTTGGCAGCCAGGTCATTGGGAGGATGCAACGACGATCGCCTATCATCGTTTCGGGCTCGGATACACCGTTCTGCCTATCGCGTTATTCATTCTGACTTATGCTGTCACGCTTGTCCCGCCGGTTTCTCGGTTTCTCACGCCTCGGCGCATCCGGCGCCAGCATGTCCATCGCTCGGCGCTCGAGCAATTCCGAGCCAGGGGCTTGCGCCGGACCGCCAGGCGTACCGGCGTGCTCATATTCGTCTCGCTCAGCGACCGGCAGGCCGAGGTGATAGCCGATGAGGGAATCTACACGAGAGTTCCGCCAGAGGCCTGGGCCGATGCAGTTGCCACCATAGTCGCCGGCATCAAGCGCAACGAGATCGCAACAGGCCTGGTCGAAGCCGTTGAACGCGTTGGGACGCTGCTTGCAACACATTTTCCGCCTAGTGCGGAGAACCCCAACGAGCTGCCCGACAAGGTCGTCGAGCTTTGAAGCGCTACGAGGACCGGCTGACCGGCATGCCGGCGCCAGAGTCGCTGTTCATCGCCGGAGGATTCGGAATGACGCCTGAGCCGTTTACCGCCAGATGATGCCCGCGCGAGCACTCAGCCCGCTGGCGCTCGCCTCGCTGCTGCTTGCGGTCTTTGTCGTCTGGTTCGGCTACAGTGTCGTGCTTCCCGTTCTGCCTTCATTTATCCTGGCGGCAGATGCCAGCCTGAGTGCGGAGGCTATAGCCCGACACACAGGTTTGGCATCCTCGCTTTACACTCTGGCGCTCTTCCTGTTTGCACCGATGTGGGGCTGGCTTTCGGATCGGCACGGCCGACGGACGGTGATCGCCGCTGGACTGCTTGGCTATGGCGTCAGCCTGCTTGGCGTCGCCTCGCTCGGAGGTATTGCCGGCCTTTATGGCGAGCGGCTGCTGTCAGGACTGTTCGCTGCTGCGATCAGTCCTGTAGCATCGGCCGTGGTTGGCGACAGCGCCCCGAACGAAGAGTGGCGGGCGCGACGGCTTGCCTGGCTCGGCATGGCAGCGACGGCCGGTTTATTTCTGGGGCCGGCCGCAGGGGCCGCTGCAGCAGCGCGCTCTGGAGCGCAATTGGCCTTTGCCGCAACGGCGGCACTTGCAATCATCACCGCGATTGGCTCCCTCCTGCTGCTTCCCCTCCGCCTGCCTTCCGCGAAACTGCGCCCCGCTGCTCAGGATGCTGCCAGGCGAAGAGCGGTTCTCTTCCTTCTCGCCCTTTCACTCGTCTTGGGTGTCGCTGTCGGCGTCTTCGAGGTCGGCTTGGCGCTGCGCAGCGATGGTGTGTTGGGGATGGGGGCAACGCAACTGGCGGTGCTGTTTGCAGAATGCAGCCTCGTCATGTTCATTGCGCAGGCAGTCGTATTCTCGCCTTGGTTCAAGGCGACCGCGACCTGGCGAACGATTGCGCCCGGCCTTGCCATCATGGGCGTGGGCGTGCTCATCTTGCCCTGGTCGAACGGGTTACTTGCGCTCTCGGTGGTGGTCGGCTTGGTGGCGGCGAGCGGCGGCGTTCTGGTTCCCGTCTTCACCTATTGGGTGTCCTTGGCCGCTGGACCGCAGCAGGGTACGAATCTTGGGTCACAGGTCGCGGCAGCCAGTCTCGGCCAAGGGATCGGGTCAGCCATCGTCGGGCTGACGTACAACACCGACTTGGTGACAGGCGCACCGTTCGTGCTTGCCGCAACTCTGCTCGTCCTCTCTGCAGTCATGAGTTGCAGCGCCGCAGGAAGGCTTCGGGACCTGAAGCCAGCACCCGAGTAACGCGCCTGTTTGGCAGGCGGAGCGAAATTCGCCCAGACCGGCATCACGACTGTAACGAGACAAGCCCTCCAGCGTCTCTTCGCTGGAGGCCATCGAGCCATTGCGATGCTGGAAGCGGATCGCGTGACTGGTCGGGTGCGCCTCACAGGTACGGGATAGGCGTTCCACGAGCGTCCGGTCCAAAAGCGAGTGTAGAGGATTCGAGATGCAAGAGCTGACGCAGAATTGGACCTGGATCCTCATCGCCATTGCAGTTGCAGCTTTCTTCCTCTTGCGGCGAGTTAACCGACACGGCGGCTTTGGGCAGAGCGGACATGGGCATGGCGGCTTCGATCTCGGAGGCAATCATGGGCACTATCACCATCGCCACTCCAATGATGCGAATCGCAGGGACGTACCCTGGCCGCAACAGCCCCCCGAGACCGTGGTGGACCCGGTGAGCGGAGCTGCGATCCGCACAGCTGACGCGATCACATCGGTCTATCAGGGAAGAGCCTATTATTTCGCGTCGAAGGAGAACCGCGACCGTTTCGAGGCTGCGCCGCAGAATTACGCCAACAAGGTACAGGGAATTCCGATTGGAGGTGAAGATGGTGCGGGGCGAGCTCGCCGCCGGCATCGCGGGTGTTGATTACCAATTGGCGGGCGAGGTAGCGGACTGTTCGGACGCTTGGCGATTTGCCGGGCGGTGGGTGGGTAGCGACGCCAGGTTCGGCCAAGCTGTTCCGGAACGTCGATTGCGCATGATTTGGCGAAGGATCACCGCGTGCCTTCAACCTTGCACACATACGACGGAACGGACATTTCCATGAAAACGATAGCCACCCTGACAATGAACCCGACCATCGATGTCTCCTACGAGGTTGATAGCGTTTTTCACACGCGCAAGATGCGCACCCGCAACGAACGCTATGCTCCGGGCGGCGGCGGCATCAACGTGGCGCGGGTCTTCTGCCGTCTGGGCGGCACCGCACGTTGCTACTATCTGTCAGGCGGCGCGACCAGCGCGGCACTCGACGGTCTCGTCGATATGCACCAGCTGGTGCGCACGCGCATTCCGATCGAACATGACACGCGAATCGCCGCTGCAGTGCTGGAACGCGAAAGCGGCAAGGAATACCGTTTCACGCCGCCGGGACCACCGGTAGCAGCGGAAGAATGGCAGGACTGCCTCAACCGGCTTGCCGAAGCGGATTGCAGTCATCTTGTGGCAAGCGGGTCGCTGCCGCCCGGCGTACCTTCCGATTTCTATGCCCGTGTGGTCAGGATCATGCAAAAGCGGGGAATTCGGACAATACTCGACACCTCTGGCGATGCATTGAAATACGGGCTGGCAGGGGGCGGTTTTTTACTCGTCAAGCCGAGTCTGGGTGAATTGCGCCAGTTCGTCGGTCGTGACCTTGAATCCGTCGAGGAAATCGGTGAGGCGGCCAAGGCCATCGTCGACAAGGGGCAGGCCGAGTTTGTTGCGGTTACCATGGGTCACAGGGGCGCCTTGCTGGCGTGGCAGAAGGGAGTCTTGCACTTGCCCGCGTTGCCGATCGAGGCGAAAAGCGCGGTTGGCGCTGGCGACAGTTTCCTTGCCGCCATGGTTTACGCGCTAACTGTCGGCTTCGAGCCAATCCAAGCCTTCCGCTATGGCATGGCCGCCGGCTCTGCAGCCGTGCTTACCCCGGGCACAGACCTTGCCTTTCCCGAAGATATCGATCGATTATTCGCGCTCGTAGCGAAGCACGACGAGACGCCATCCTTCCGATCGTAACCTGCCGATGCAACTCGTTTTCCCATGGCTTCAGTTCGGTCTCTGCGTCGTCGCGATCGGATTGGCCGGACCGGTGCTGACACGCAGCGGTCAAGCAATCGCGCGACTTACCGGGATGTCGGCCTCCTGGGTTGGGCTGATCATGCTGGCGACAGCAACATCGCTGCCGGAATTGTTCACCGGTATCAGCGCGGTCACTGTAGCCGATGCGCCGAACATTGCCATGGGCGACGCCTTGGGAAGCTGCATATTCAATCTGGTCATGGTGGCGGTGCTCGACACCCTGTCACGCGATACGCCAGTCTGGCGGCGTATCGACCAGGGCCATATCCTAACCGCCAGCTTCGGGATCATTCTGATCAGTTTTGTTGGCGTGCTGGTGTTGATAGCCCGTAGCGACCTCAATTTCCGAATTGCCCACGTCAGCGTATATTCACCGCTTCTCGTGGTGCTCTACGTCGTGGCGATGCGTGCAGCCTTTTTTTATGAGCGTCGCCCCGAGCGGGTCACATCCGTGCTGGACGATGATGAAAAAGAGGGCAGCTCCCTGAAGCGCGCACTCGTTCGTTACATCTTGTCTGCCGCGGTCATCGGCGGAGCGGGAGCATGGCTTCCCTTCGTCGGGCTCGAGATTGCACAAGTGATGGGCTGGAAAACCAGTTTTGTCGGCACTCTGCTCGTGGCTGGGGCCACATCGCTACCTGAGCTGATCATTACCCTCAGCGCGTTGCGGATGGGCTCGGCCGATATGGCGATAGGCAATCTGCTCGGTAGCAATCTCTTTGCGATACTGGTCATCGCCCTTGACGACATCGCCTACACGCAGGGTTCATTCTTCGCCGTCGTCTCACCGACCCATGCGGTGACGGCCTTTGCTGCATCGATCATGGCGGGATTGTGCATCGTTGGTCTGCTTTACAGGCCCGGTAACCGGTTTTTCGGTCTCTTCGGTTGGATAAGCCTGTTGCTCCTCGCCGTCTATCTGCTGAGTTCCTACGTGATCTACCTGTACGGGCATTGATGGGAGCAAAAGTGGACATCGCCGGTAATTCACAAACGGATCTCGAAGCGACTGACTGGCACGCACTTTCCCCAGATCAAAGCCTGGCCCGCGCCGAGAGCCGCATCGACGGGATCAGTAGCGCTGAAGCCCAGCGCCGCCTTGAGGATTGGGGACCCAACAGCCTTCCCGAGCCCGCGCGGACCAGCCCAATGCGCCGCTTCCTGGCGCAATTCAATAGCGGCCTCATTTATTTCCTTGGAGCTGCGGCCCTGGCCTCTTTCATGCTCGGGCACGTCATCGATGGGGCAGTGATCGCATCGGTCGTCATGGTCAATGCGGTCGTGGGCTTTGTCCAGGAAGGCAAGGCCGAGCAGGCCCTGCGCGCCATCGGACATCTCATCTCGCACCAGGCAATAGTGAAACGGGATGGACAACGGACCAGTGTACCAGTGGCAGAGCTTGTGCCCGGCGATATCGTACTGCTGGAGGCAGGGCAGAAGGTGCCGGCTGACGCGCGGATCGTGCGTTCCCGCGCCATGTCCGTGGACGAAGCGCTGCTGACCGGGGAATCACTGACTGCGGACAAGAGTTCGACAGCGGTGGCGGCGAAGTCCGCGCTAGGCGACCGCACCAGCATGGTTTTTTCAGGAACTCTCGTCAAGACCGGCCAAGCGACAGTGGTTGTAACCGCCACGGGTCAGGCGACTGAGATCGGAAAGATCGGCGGGATGCTTCAGGAGGTGACTGAACTTTCCACTCCCTTGCTTCGGCAGATCAACCGCTTCGCCACCCGTTTCACCCGAGTGATGCTGGTTGGCTCGATCCTGCTATTCGCTTTCCTCGTATGGGGGCGGCAGTTCGAATGGAGCGAGGCACTCATAATGGTTGTGGCACTTGCCGTGGGCCTGATTCCGGAAGGCTTGCCGGCGGTGATCACAATCACCCTTGCTATCGGCGTGCGCCGGATGGCAGTGCGTCACGCGTTCATTCGCAAGCTACCGGCAGTGGAGACGCTTGGCGCCGTATCAGTCATTTGCACCGACAAAACAGGCACACTCACCCGCAACGAGATGATGGTCCGCCACGTCTTTGCCGGGAACGCACAAGTGCTGGTCGGTGGCTCCGGCTATGCGCCAGAAGGAGATCTCACCGGTGCGCAGGGCGGTCCCGATGAAACCCGTATTGCGATCCGCGAGCTTGCCTTGTGTGGTCTGTTGTGCGGCGATGCACGGCTCGAACAAGGTGAAAATGGCTGGTCAGTCGAGGGGGACCCGATGGAGGGTGCGCTTATCGCCTTCGCAATGAAAGCCGGCCTCGACCCATCGCACGAGCGCCGCGAATGGCCACGCCTCGACGAGATCCCTTTCGATGCGACGCACCGATACATGGCGACCTTACACCGGTCACCAGAGGGAGGGCATGTCGTGTTTATCAAGGGCGCTCCCGAAGTCGTGCTGCACATGATCGGCAATCCGGCAGTGAGCAAACAATGGGCAGAGCTTATTTCTGCTGCGGCGGCTGGCGAGCGGCTTCTCGGTTTCGCGACGAAGCGAGTGGACTATTCGGTGAAGGCGCTCGACCCCGATTTACTGAAGACCGGCATCGAACCGCTTGGCCTGGCTGGTTTCATCGACCCGCCTCGCCCGGAAGCCCACGACGCGGTAGCCCAGTGCAGGCGGGCGGGGATAGGGATCAAGATGATCACCGGCGACCATGCCGTGACGGCGTTGGCGATCGCCAGACTGATTCGGCTCGCCGATCAACCCAGAGCGATGACCGGCACCGAAATCGAACAGCTCGACGAGGAGGATTTGCTCAACGCTGTCGAGGAGACATCAGTATTCGCCAGGGCCAGCCCTGAGCACAAGCTGCGCATCGTCAAGGCATTGCAGGCGCGAGGCCACATCGTCGCCATGACCGGCGACGGGGTCAACGATGCCCCTTCGCTCAAGCAGGCTGATGTTGGCACAGCCATGGGCCAAAAGGGCAGCGAAGCTTCCAGGGAAGCCGCGAAAATGGTGCTGCTAGATGACAATTTTGCCTCCATCGTCGCTGCGGTTCACGAGGGGCGCACGGTATATGATAATATCCGCAAGGTGATCGCCTGGACTTTGCCGACCAACGGCGGTGAGGCCGTTATAGTGCTCCTTGCGATTCTGATGGGCTTCACCCTGCCGATGACAGCGACGCAGATTCTGTGGATCAATCTCGTCACCGACAGCGCGCTAGGCCTCGCGCTGGCCTTCGAGCCGTCTGAACGCGGGGTGATGGAGCGACCGCCGCGAAACGCGAAAGCGGCTCTTCTGTCCGCCTTCATGCTGTGGCGAGTGCTTCTGGTTTCGATTCTCTTTGCGGCCATGTCGCTTGGCATCTTTTTCGCGGCGCTGGATACAGGGCGCAGCGTTGAAACCGCGCGCACGATGGTGGTCAATATGCTCGTGGGGGCCGGGATATTCTACCTCTTTAGCGTCCGCCATCTCCGTGCCGGTCCGGCCACCTTGCAAGGAGCGCTCGGCACGAAGCCGGTCCTGTTGGCGGTAGGCGCGGTGGTTTCGGCACAGTTGATCTTCACATACCTGCCGTTGATGAACCGTATCTTTGCCAGCCGGCCGCTTTCGATATCGGAATTTGCGCTGATCCTTTTTTCTGCCGCGATGATGATGCTGTTGTTGGAAGGCGAGAAGCGTTTCATGCACCGGTTGGGATGGTTTGAGGAACTACGCGCAGTAAAACCATGATCACAAGTGCAGCCGATGCCGCCTTGGCCCGATCGTTCGAGAACGTCGAACGTCCGAAGATGCGCTGTGCCGCTGTTCCCCAAATGATCGCGCCGATCTCCTCCTCCGCCCCGCGAGAGGTTCGGGGGGATGAAGCTAAGCATAATTGTGTCATTTGCCTGGAAGGAGTCAATGAACTTAGCTCACACTCGCTTTCGCAAGCGTCCTTGGCCGAGCTCCCCTGCATTGATAGCATCGGCGACACGGGCGTGGCCGGCAACCTCATGCCTCTCAGCATCCTGGACGGCGAAAAGCTCGCCCAAGCGTCGATCAAATTCGGCATTCGCGGCTCATCGCCGCCCTGATATGCAATCCACAATTGCATCAGCCGTCCTGAAGAGATCGGCAAGTGAACCTGCAACGGCAAGACCGGCTGTCTCCATTGCTTCCCTACCCTTACCGTTTGCCGCGAACAGCGGCGTCCCGCGGCGCGCAACCTGCTCCACGCGCCAGTCTGCCGGAATGTCGGCGACACTTGCCAGAGGCTTGTCGGGATGGAACAAAACCGATGCCGCGGTACTCGAGGCATCCCATTTTGATCCCATTCGCTGTCGGTATTGTCGCCTCTACCGAGTTTCCAGGCGGTTGGGATCAGTCATGCGTGTACGTAAAATGTACGGTCACTGGCGCAATTCGATGCATCTGATGCGGTTTTTGCATCGGCTGCGATGGTTGCATGTGAGAAGGACGCTCTACGCGGATACCAATCCGGTAATCGATGCCGCGGGCGAAGGTAACGTATCCGCCGAATGTGAGCGCGCCGTCGACTGTCATCGGCTGAAGACGAACTGATCGCTGTATCCCGCCGGGTTCGGTTATGTGCGCCACGACATTGGCCTTTGTTATCCGTGCTCCGGATGACTTGTCGAACACCGCCGCAACAACGTGCATGATGTGTTGGCCGCGCCTTGTGCCGCCATGCATCTGCGCCTCGGGATGATCTGCGGGATGTCCGCGCACAACAGCTGCGGGCACCACGCCGAGATAGATCGTGAGACCATCTGCCGTTTGGACGCCATCGACCACGCCGGCATTGCTCATGCCCGGAACAAATAGAATTCCGGCAAGGCCAGCCATTGCCAGCAACTTCCGCGAGAATTGGCATGTTTTCGAACGCATGGCATCCTCCAATTCATGGCCCGATCGATTGGACGCCCTGTCTGGCTCGATGTTACATTTAAGGCTGCAGGTTTCGATTCCTCGAGCGCCACTGGTACTAACTGCCAGACGACCGGCGCATGGAGCTTGCCGGCGATGTCGTTCGCGTTACGCGATGGCGATCGTTGACGTTGGCCGCAACGACGCAGCTTTTTGCTAGCGTGCAGTTGGATTCAGTCGTGCGCCCATGTGAAATGCACCGTCACCGGATGCCGCCGTTTCGGCACAGCGCGCTGTACAATTATGCCAATACGGTAATCGCTGTCGCGCGGGAACGTCGTGTAACCGCCGTAAGTCAGAGCGCCGTTCACTGTCATCGGTCGAAGCGGCACATTCCATTCCCTTCCGCCCTGTTCGTAAATGTGAGCGACGACAGTGGCGTTGGTCACACGCGTGCCACTGGCGTCGAAAATCGCAGCGACCAGATGCATGTTGTGTATGCTCCTGTCCGCAGTGCCGCCATGCATCTGGGGATGTGCCCGCTTCACCGCAGACGCGGGGACCACGCCGAGATTGATCGTGAGCCCGTCTGCCTTCTGGACACCATTGACCACACCGGCGTTGCTGGTGGCCGGAGCAAACAGAAGTGCGGCAAGACCTGCCAATGCAATCACCCTGCGCGTGCGGCCGCGTGTTCTCGAATCCATGGCGTCCTCCTATGATGTTTGCCCTTGTCGATAGGACGCCAAACCCGTGGCAAGGTTACATCGCGCCGGGAATTTCCGGACCATCGCGAAGCAGCTTCGTTCAAAGCCACGACGATCCGCGCACAAGTTCATCGGTGGTTTCGATGTCGGAGGCGGCGTTAGCCCTCGAGCGAGAGTATCAAGATCGGCAAAGGCCGGGTGTTGACGGCCCACCCATCATCATGTCCGCCGCAGATGACAACTGAAAGAATGAGGGTGACGATTCGCCGCTGGCATCCACGGCCGGGAAATTCCACATTGCCGCCTATTGTGAGATGCAATGATTCACGGGGACGGCACGACATTGGCTACGTTGACCATCAGCATGCCCAGTTTCACAGTGGCGCGCCATCAGTGCGTAAACGTAAAGGATTGTGAAGTGTTTCAAAAATGAATTGTGCAGTGCAACTGATCAACAGAAAACCGGTAAGAGATTCAATGCCTGCAAGGGCTCGCAGATGCCCGGTCGGATAGATATCGCCAAGCCCAAGCGTGGTGATGTTCACCAGCGAAAAATAGAAGAGATCCATCCAGTCCTCTCCCGGTACGTGGACAAATCCACCGAGCCCGAGGCTATGGCTCCACTTGAAGCCAGCCGCGAATTCGAGAGCAATAAGCAAGTGACTCATCAAGACGATGAGGTAGGCGGCACTGGACCTAAGCATCCGCATGGAGTTGCCGGTGTAAGTTTTGCGCGCAAGAGCCAGCATTCCAATGTGCAGCCAGAGAGCCCCAAGGAACAGGAACACGCCTATGATGATCGCCGTTAAAATATGTCAGATTCCTTTTTGCGATGTGCGATCCGAACCCGAATCATGGTCATGGGTCGAGGAATGCTTGCGGCGTGCAAGAAACATGAATTCTCCCGCGAATGCCGCCCCAATGCCCGCGACCGCATATCCAACGATGGCTGGATCGGTCTGCAGCTTGGCAATCGTGAACGCGATCAGCACGACGAAATCGGCGACCAGGGCGGCAAGCAGGATCGTCGCCCTTGCACCGACCTCTCGCCGCAGGTGGCGGAAAACGCCCCAATGAACCAACATGTCCATCACCAGGTAAAAGAATGCGCCGAGCGCGGCGATACGTGAGAGATCAAACAGCACCGCAAGCGCACCGGCCACCACGACTGTGTAGATCAGGAGGTGGCTGCGCAGGCCCCCACTCATACCGAAGTGGCTGTGCGGGATCATTTTCATTTCAGTCAGCATCGTCAGCATCCGCGACACGGCAAAGACGCTGGCGATGACACCGGAGGTTGTCGCGGCCAGGGCGATGGCAATGGTAAAATAAAAACCGATACGGCCTAGCGCGGGCTCCGCAGCCGCAGCAAGCGAGTAGTCACGGGCATCGATGATGGCATCGATGCTCAGGCTCGATCCGACGGCGATTGCGACAAGCAGGTAGGTTACCACGCAAATACCGATCGCGATCATGATCGTACGACCGACGTTGCGATGGGGATCGACGATTTCTCCACCGCTGTTGGTAATCGTGGTGAAACCCTTGAAAGCAAGGATCGAAAACGCAACCGATGCCACGAAATCCATGGGACTGCCGGAAATCGCCGCACCTGAAAAGGCGCCGGCATCGAGACCGCTGGCCCAGATCGCTGCCACGGCAAAAATGACGATCCCGCCAATTTTAATGATCGACATGACCAGGGAGAACGCACTGACGGAGCGATTGCCCGATGCGTTGATGGCGTAGGCCAGGACGATCAGGCCGAGCGCCAGAAGGGAAAGCAGCGGCCCACTACCTTCCAGGCCGAATGGGCGCAGCGCATATGTCGCGAAGGTCCGGGCTACCAGGCTTTCGTTGATCACCATCGACAGGGCCATCAGCAGAGAGGCGGAAGCGGCGATAGTCCCGGGACCATATGCCTTGTTCAGAATCATGGCGATCCCGCCCGACGAGGGCCAGGCATTAGACATCTTGACGTAGCTGTAGGCAGCGAGCGCCGTTACGGCGGCGCCCACGATAAACGAGAGCGGGAAGAGCGGCCCGGCAAGTTGTGCGATCTGCCCGGTCAATGCGAAAATGCCCGCGCCGATCATGACGCCGGTGCCCATCGCGACCGCACCGCTCAGGGTGATCCTGTTCTTGTCAGTGTATGTGCCATCCCTTTCGCGCGTCTGGGAATGGGCATCCTGCAATTGTTCGCTCCTTCTCAGGGTGTCTGTCGAGACAAACATCTCGCCTGATGACGCGGCCTGGCGCGTGATCTGGAATACGATCCGGACCAGGCCGCGCAAGATAGACTGTGGCAGTCCCGGAGCACATCATGCTTCAGGACCAGTTCAGTCCCCGACGTGCGGGTCAGAACCAGAACCGCACGCCAACGACGAAGTTGGTGACGCTCGGGTCTTCTCCGGCAGCGCGGGCATAGTCGGCGCTCCGGCCGACTTTCCATTCCTGCGCGACGCCGATGTATGGTGCGAATTCGCGGGCGAATTCATAGCGCAAGCGCAGGCCGGCCTCAACCCGGTCAATGCCGCTACCGATGCCCAATTCAGGAATATCCTGGGCTGCCAGACTGATTTCCGCCCTGGGTTGAAGAATCAACCGCTGGGTGATCCGCTGATCCAGTTCCCCTTCGATGCGTGCGGTGACATCGCCCTTGTTTGAAATGAATGCCGCAGCGTCCACTTCAAATTTGTAGGGTACCAGCCCCTGTATCCCCAACACTGCATGCGTTCGCGATGGCCCCACGAGATCCTGGCGGACACCGGCCTGCACATCGAACCACGGTCCGATGGCGTGGCTCCACAGCGCTTGAATTTCAGCCGACTCCGGCTTCTCGCCGAAATTGCCTTCGCCCTCGCTCTTGAACCAGAGTTTGTCGGTATGACCGCCATAGGCGCCCTGGACATCCCAGAGATAGCCGTCCCTGCCCTGGCGCGCTCGATATTCGGCGCGGTCCGCCATGAACCAGAAGACCGGCAGCCCGCTCACTTCGCGCACCACATGCGCGCGTGATGCCGCCATGACATCAGCGCCGACATATTGGTCCGCCGCAAAGGCCGGACCGGCGAAGGCCTCGGGGGGCGGCGGTGACTGGGGGATGCTGTCGGAGGACGTCGGGACGGAATCGCCATGGCTCATGCCCATGTCGTGCCCCATCTGCATGTGGTCCATCGTCCCGTGATCCATCGAGCCATCCATCATCGAATGATCCATGGACCCCATGCTTTTCATCGTCTCGTCTGACGTGGTGCGATCCGGAGTGCTCGCCGCACCGCCTGATTGATCGGTGGGCTTTTGAGTCGATCCTTCCGGGTGATGGCCGGCGTGATCCGTCTGATCCTGCGCAAAGACCGGACTGGCGACGAGCAGCGGGAGAGCGAGGAGATATCTCACAGCTCGGCTCCTTCCTGAAGCGGGCGCACCGTCACGATCTGGAACATGCCCTGGTGCATGTGGTAGAAGAGATGGCAATGGAATGCCCAGTCTCCCGGCTCGTTTGCCGTAAGGTCGAAGGTCGCACTGCCTCCCGGCTGCACATTGACCGTATGCTTTAGCGGCTGAAAGCCATCATGGCCGTTCACAAGCTCGAAGAAGTGGCCATGCAGATGGATGGGATGGACCATCATGGTGTCGTTAACCAACTTCACCCGCACCCGTTCGTTGAAGGCGAAGCGGATCGGCTTGTCGGTCACGGCATCGAACTTCTGGCCGTCGAACGACCACATGTAGCGTTCCATGTTCGCGGTCAGGTGGATTTCCTTGAGCCGGGTGGGCTTGCGCGGATCGGGATTGGGCTTCGCGGCGACAAGCTGCTTGTAGGTCAGGACCCGGTGATCGACATTGTCGAGGCCGAGTCCGGGGAAATCCATCCGGTCAACCGGGTTCATCGCCACCATGTCGAGGCCGGGGCCGGCCTTCACATCGGGAGGCAGGAGAGAAGTATCGCGCATCTTCATGCCTGACATTTTCATGCCGGACTCGTCGCTACCCATGTCCATGCCTTCCATCGCGCCGTGGTCCATGCCGGCCATGGCGCCGCTTCCCATCGTCATGCCCATGTCGGCCATGGTCAGAACCGGCGGCTTGCGCAGCGCCGGCACGGGTGCGCGGGCACCGGGGCGCGAGGTCAGCATCGCCACGCCCATCCCGGAACGATCGATCGACTCGGCGACGAAGGCGAAGGCCTGTGCATCCTGCGGCGTGATCAGGACATCATAGGTCTCGGCAACGCCGATCTGGAATTCGTCGGTCTCGACCGGCTGCACATTCTGCCCGTCTGCCTGGACAACGGTCATCGGCAGTCCCGGCATTCGGATGTTGAAGAACGTCATCGCGCTGCCGTTGATGATGCGCAGGCGAATACGCTCACCCGGCGTGAACGGCAGTTCCAGCCCGTCCTGTGGCCCATGGCCGTTGATCAGGTAGGTATAGGTCGAGCCGGTGACATCGGCGATGTCGGTCGGGCTCATGCGCATCTTCGCCCACATCCGCCGCTCAGCCCCGCTCAGCGGATAGTCGTCGGTGGCGGTGGTCTGATGGTAATTGAAGTAGTCGGCCTGTGTCCGAAGCTTCTTCATGATCGTCATGGGCCGCATCGGCGACCAGTCGGACAGCATCAGCACATATTCCCGGTCCCAGGTGAAGGGATCGGGCTCGAGCGGATCGATCACGATCGGACCATAATGCCCCATCGGCTCCTGCAACGTATGGGCATGCCACCAGTAGGTGCCGGCCTGGCGGATCGGGAATTTATAGCGGAAGGTCTCGCCGGGCTTTACCGCCGCCATGGTCACGCCCGGCACACCGTCCATCAGGAAGGGCACCAGCAGGCCGTGCCAGTGGATCGAGGTCTCTCCCGAACTGTTGTTGACGAGATCCACGACGAAGTTCTGGCCTTCCTTGAGCCGCACCAGAGGCCCGGGAAGCGTCCCGTTGACGGTGACCGCCGCCCCGTGCCGCCTGCCGGTCTGAAATGCGGCATCCGCCACTGTCATCGTAAGGTGTTCGCCGGAAAGCACATCGCTTCCGCGGCGGGCCAGCGTACCACCAGTAGCGCCGCGCGCCCAGGCGGGCATCGTATGAGCAAGACCCAGAGCACCGGCGGCAGCGGTGCCATGGGACAGAAACTTACGTCGATTGAGTGTTGGCATGATCGAGACCTGCTGTTGGATGTCATTGGCTGTTACGAGACAGGACGCGCTATCCCTCAACAAATTTCAGATTTTTTCGCGCAGAACGTTTCGGGCGCGGTAGATGCGCGTTTCCACCGCCTTTCTGCTGATGCCGAGAATCTGCGCGACTTCGTCCTGACTGCGGCCATCGAACACGGCCAGGATGAATGGCTCCTTGAGCTTCAGCGGCAGACGCGCAATTTCCTGCTGTAAGATTTCAAGCTCTTGCCGGATGGCAAGCTGGTGTTCCTGGTCGGGCTCGGGATGGGCGATGGAATCGACACCATCCTCCATGTCCAGCCTCAGCAAGCGGGAAAAACGCCGACGGCGCATCGCATCGCGACATTTGTTGATCGTGATCGTTGCAAGCCATGGACCGGCGGGCTTGTCGAGGTCGAAGCGATACAACGCGAGCCATGCGGACGCTAATGCGTTCTGCACGGCGTCCTCGGCATCGGATTTTTCTCCAAGGATTCGCAGGGCGACCCCGAGCAGTCTTGGCAGGTGGTTCGCCACAAGCTTGTCAAAGGCGCCGCGATCGCCAGCCCGCGCCGCAACGATCAGCTGCCCATCCTCGTTGTCGCCGTCCGGAGACACGACCGTCTAGCTCTTCGGATCGCTGGTTAGCGCCTTGTTTACCTCGCGGTCGAATGCTGCCTGCTGGTTCGCTTCGAGCAGTCCTCGCATATCGAAGACGTGGCGGATGGTCGCCTTCTGGAGATCTCCCATCCTTATGTGGACCTGATCAATCGCCGCACCCACCTTGGGGCCGTAACGATGCTCTTCGCTCATCGCCTGGGCAAGTCCCGCATTAGCGGACCGCAGTGCCAGATCGAGTTTACGTCGCTCGACGGCAAAATCCCGTTCCAACGCGTCGAGGCGGACTTCCTGCGCGGATGTAAGGCGCAACTCCTTGTGCACGAAGTCGTGCATGCCGCGGGACGCATCCTCTTGGGCGAGCCAACGGTTGGTTACGATAGCGCCAAGGCTACCGGCGGCAACCGCCAGAAGCAGCAGCAGGACCGCGTAGAAGGGCGTGATCTTCATGGCGCGACGTGAAGAAGTGTGGAGGGCGCGAGGTCAGCTCCGTCCGCCAGCGTGTAGCTGACAGGTTGCGCGGGAACAGGATATTGCGTTCCCATGCCGGCACCAAGTCCGATCGCAAATATCGCAAGGCCCAAAATGGTCCTGCGGCGATGCTCACGCGCCTCGGTCATTTGCCCGATGCGTTGCCAGAGACTGTCATGGAATTCCGGCCCCGCATCCATCATGGGCGCTTCGGTCGCAAGCTTTCGCAGCAGCCTGTCAAGTGCATTGTCATCCATCTTTGGCTCTCCGTTGTCTTGGCTTTCGCTTCCTATACGCAGAGCGGCCTTGCAGCCCTCGAAATATTTTTGAGGGATGATGCTCTGGCAGGCGTAATGGCAATGAACAAAGCCAGTCAACGAGACCGTGCATGAAAGCAATATTGACGATGTTGGCCACCTTTCTCGCATTAGCGGCGGTTACGACCGCTCATGCGCACGAAGGGCACAAGGACGATATGAGCGACGCCGAGATGGTGCAGATGGAGATGCACGAGGCAACCGCCAAGCATGAAGAAGCGGCAGGCGCGATGCACGATTCCGAGCTCATGGCGCAGGCGCACCCCTCCGCGGATGGTGTTGGCGAGCGGCAGACGCCGGAGCAGGCGCTCGAGGCAGCGATTGCAGAAAACCGGGTGACGTCGACAGGCGACTTTCTTGGACGGCTTCATCCAATCGCGGCGCATTTCCCGGTCGCTCTGCTGCTCATAGCCGCCCTTGCCGAGCTCCTTCTGGCGCTGCGGCCTGCGCTTGGTCTCGAGACGACCGTGCGGTTCCTTGTTGCCGGTGGCGCGATAGGTGCCTTGGTCGCCGCATTGCTTGGCTGGTTTGCTGCGGGCTGGCGGCTTTCGGACAGGTCGCAAACGCTTGGGATTCATCGCTGGAACGGCTCGGCGGTTGCGGGGGTGGCGTTCCTTGCTGCGTGGTTCGCATTCCGCTCGAACCGGCGATCAGGCCTCCGCGTCACGCTCGCGATCCTTGCAGTCGCCCTCGTCGTTCAGGGTTATCTCGGCGGCGAGATGGTCTTTGGCCCCAATCATCTTGGTCTGGAGTAAACAGGATGCGGAGTTTCATTCTGACCCGCGCGGCTCTCTTTGGGCTGATGCCGGCAGCGGCCCTTTTGCTCGCTGGATGTGATAGAAAGCCGGAGGAAGCATCGCAGGACAGCGTCCCGGCGCTCTCGGAATCTGCAGCGCCCGAGAATGAGACGATCGCAGAGAGTCTGGAGCCCGGCGAACCTGAACAGTCCGAGACGGCGGCGGCTGACGTCCCTTTGCGAACGCCGGTTGAGCGCAGACCTGGCCGAAACAGCGGTGCGCAGGAAGATGATGCAGGCTCAGTGCCAAAAGCAACCCAGCGGCCTGCGCCGCAGGAGGCACAGCCAGTCGATCCGCACGCAGGCCACGACATGTCGACCATGTCCAATCACGCGATGGAAGGAATGGAACACAAATGAAGATATTTGATCCGGGAACGTCCCGTACGGGGCTAATAGCGCTGCTTGGAACGATGTTCCTTACCGCATGCAGCGGTGTCGCACAGGCAGCGAGCTATACCATGTTTCGCGATCCGAACTGCGGTTGCTGTGAGGCCTGGGCCGCACATATCCGCGAGGGCCTGCACGCCGACGTTGCGGTGCAAGACAGCGCCGACATGGGCGCGATTAAGGACCGCGAAGGCGTCCCCGACGAGCTTCGCTCGTGCCACACGATGATCGTCGATGGCTATGTCATCGAAGGTCATGTGCCAGCCGGCGATGTTGCGCGCCTTCTGCGAGAACGCCCCGCAGACGTCGAGGGGCTGGCGGTCGCCGGAATGCCGCTCGGATCGCCGGGCATGGAAATGGGCGGGCGCACCCAGCCTTACCAGGTCATTGCATTCGGCCCTGCCGGAAAGCGGGTCTTTGCCAGCTATCCCTGAGGGGACCCGCAATTGTCCCAATACCAAGGAGAATGACGATGAAGACAATAGTTGCTGCAATCGGTCTGTTCGGCCTCGCGGTCACGCCGGCTCTTGCTCATGACAAGGCGCCCGAGACGCCGAAAACGTGCGAAATGATGCACAACGGTCAGAAGATGCAGGGGATGATGATGAAGGGCAAGGACGGCAAGATGACCTGCCAAATGATGAATGGGCAACAGCAGGGCGCCGGACCAATGGACCACTCCCAGATGAATCATTCGATGATGAACCAAGGCGAGGGCGGGCAGCAGCAGCATCAAGGCCATCAACCCAAATGAACGAACTATGTGCCGGCAGCTCCGCCAAATTGGGGTTGCCGGCCTCAGCGCCCCATCTTCTCGAACAAGGCGATTAACTCAGACAGTTTCTCGGACTGTTCCGCCTTGTCTTGCGAGGTTATGACCTCTTCCACGCAGGTCTTCGCATGGATGTTGAGAACTTTCATCCTGGCCGCTCGCAAGGCTGCTTCCATTGCTGCAAGCTGCTGGAGGATGTCGATACAGTACCTCTCATCTTGCATCATCCGGATGATACCGCGCGCCTGACCTTCGATCCGGCGCATCCGGGCAATTTCTCGGGCGAACTTGTTGGTCATTGTTGCTCTCGCGCCAACTTTTTTGTGAGGAGCCAAGGATTCCGGCAAAAGCTGGTTGGGGGCGTCACATAAAACGGGCACAGATATACGCTAAGCCCTTTGGGGCACGGTAGCGCCGATCTTTTGGCGCAGCGGCCGTAGCGTGCCGGTCGTTAAGTCATGATCCGTCCAAAGGTAATCGCCGGTCAGATTGATGTGTTGCCAGCCCAACGGTGACAGATGTTGGAGAAATTCGGCCCGGATCTCCTTTCCTTGCTGCTCCATATGGCGAAGCACCGCCTCGAGGTAGGTCGTGTTCCAGAGGACAACGGCTCCAGCCACCAGATTGAGCGCGGACGCTCGGTGTCCTTGAGCCTGTAGCCCATGGTCGCGTATCCGGCCGGTGCGGTGAAAGAAGATCGCGCGCTTGAGGGCGTTCTGCGCCTCGCCCTTGTTCAGTTCGCGCGTAGCACGGCGCCGTTCTTCCGGCTTTTCGATCCAGTCTAGGGTGAAAAGCGTCCGTTCAACCCGGCCTATCTCGCGTAGCGCCAGCGCCAGGCCGTTGGCGCGCGGATATGAACCAAGGCGCTCGAGCATGGTGGAGGCACTCGTGACTCCGGTCCGGATAGATGTTGCGAGGCGGACGATGTCTTCCCAGTGGCTAGCGATGAGCTGTTCATCAATGGCTTGCGCGGCCATCGGGGCTATGGTCGGCCCTGGCCGCGCATCGCGGAACAAGTGGAGGCGCCGGGCGGCGATATTGGGAATTCGCGGTGCGAATTGGAACCCTAGCAAATGGCAGAGCGCGAAAACATGGTCGGACACGCCGCCGCCATCGGTATGGTGGCGTTCAATCGCAAGTTCGGCACCATGATGCAGCAGGCCGTCAAGGACGTGGGCAGCCTCGCTCGCACCGGCGGAAATAACCTTGGCATGAAACGGCGCATAGCGATCCGAGACGTGAGTATAGAAGGATACCGAAGGTTCGCTGCCCTTGTGGGGATTGACAGAACCGGTCGCCTGCGCGCGGCGATCGAGTGGAAAGTTCTGGCCATCGGAACTCGACACATTTCCATCGCCGAACACATTTGATAGCGTCATGCGATGCTGAGCATCGGCCAACATCGCCAAGGCGGCGCCATAGCTGTCTTCGCGTAAATGCCATGCCGCAAGCCAACCGAGTTGGCGCTGGCTCACCAAATCGCAGGCCTCTGCCATGCGGGCGTGGCCGAGATTGGTGGCGTCGGCAAGAACCGCTGTCAGGACAGCGCGGGGATCATCATGTACGCGGCCCGTGGTGAGATGGGTGAAGCATTTCGAGAAGCCGGTCCAACGATCAACCTCCGCCAGCAGGTCAGTAATGCGGATGGCCGGCAAATGGCTATACAAGGGAGAGAGTGCCCTTTCGGCCTCCTCCGGTGTGATGGCTCGAAGTGGCGATATCCGTAGCTTGCCGTCTGAAAAGTGCACATCTTCGAGCGCGTCCGCTTCCGCCTTTGCGTCCACCTCGGCCAGCCTTCGGGAAAGGAGCGCCTTGCGCTTCTCGAGCCAGACTGCGGCCGTATCGGCGACCGGGACAGGCAATGGACCAGCGGCCCTCATAGCAGTGAACACCGGGGTGGAGATAAGTTGCTGCTCCACGGCTCTGTATCGCCGGCTGCCTTCGACCCACACGTCACCCGCTCGCAAGCGGTCCCGCAACTCGGCGAGGACGCAGAACTCGAAAATACGGCGATCAAGACCGCCTCGGCCAATCCGTCGCCGCCATGCCGGTCGGACGAAACCAAGCGCGGCATCTGCTGGTAGCTTGCGCAGGCGGCCACTTCCGAGATCGCGCATTGTCGCGATGGCACGAGCAAGGCCCACACAGGCAGGCACCGCACCGAAGGTGAAGCTTGCGACGAAGGCCGGACCGATCTGTCGCAGGATCGGCAGGTTCGATCGCGCGAGTTCGACGGGATCGAGCGGATCGGGACGGACAAGTCGCTTGGCTTCCTCGATCTCGGAACCGAAATCGTCCCATCCGATAACCTCTTCAATGGCGCTGAGAGGATCTGCACCGCTGTCCCTTGCATCAATGATAGCAGTTCCGAGACGGGCCAGCAGACGAATTTTACCATTGATGGTGCGTTTGTCGCGCTTCAGCGCAGCCTCTTCCCGGCGCTCGGCACGCCGGAACATCTGTCCGATCAAACGTTCGAACATCATCACGGCATCGTCAGTCAGGGCGATCTGCATTTCGGCAACGGTGGCGGCCAGAATGGCCCGGCGACGGATCGGGTTCAGGACGGATAGATGTTGCGCAGTGAGCCGCACGCCCTCCTGATTAAGGCGCCGCAGTCGTTCTGGATGGACTGGGGCTACAACTTCAGGCTCCAAGCCAATTGCCCGCAATGTGGACAATCGCTCAAGAATTTCCGCGAAGGCACGTCGTCCCGGTCTACCGGGTGGTTGGCGGATCCAGGCAAGAATGCTGATGCGGCCTGCATTGTGCCGCAGCAGCAGCGAGTCCAGCAGGCCGCATTGCACTGAAGTCAGACTTCCCGTCAGCAGGTTGCCCACGTTCCGCTCGGCATCTAACAGAGCCTTGCTCACCATGCGTTCCAGGGACGTGATACCGGGCACGATTATCTGCCGGCGGCGGAATTCTTCCATCAGGATCCGCGCGAGATCGATTCCACCGGTCATGGTCAGTGCGATCGGCAAGAGCCAAGCCTGCAATTCTGCATGGATCGGACGGCTCAATTGCCGGAAACCGAATACCTCGCGCAGCGTATCGAGTTGCTCATACCGGGTGGGACCACGCGTGGCATAATCGGCAAGCGCGTCCGGCTCGACGCCGAGCTGATCCCCGACGAACCTGAGAGGAGCATCAGGGATGAATTCGCCGGGCTTCAGCAATCGGCCAGGATATCGCAAGGCACAGAGTTGCAGCGCAAAGCCGAGGCGGTTGTGGGGACGCCTCCGGCTCGTGATGACGTGCAGATCTGCGGAACTGAGCGTCCAGTATCGCACCAGATCTGGCTCGCTCTCCGGCAAGGCGAACAACTCGGCGTGTTGCGCCTCGGTCAGAACAGAGCGGCGGGGCATGGGGTCAGGCCTTGACCGGCCCCGTCCAGCCAATGCGATCGAGCGTGCCGATGAGGGTCGATCGCGGCACCTTGAATGATCGGCACACCGACGCCTTGCTTGCGCCGGCATCGAGGGCTGCCGTGATCTGCTCGATCGTTTCCGCGTCAATGCTGGGCGGCCGGCCCCCGCGCCGGCCCCGTCGGCGGGCTGCGACCAAGCCTGCCATCACCCGCTCACGCGTGAGCGCGCGTTCATATTGGGCGAGCGCGCCGAAGAGCGAAAACAGCAATTCACCATGGGGCGTGGTTGTGTCCATCTGCTCCGTCAGCGATCGGAAGGCCACACCTCGATTTTTCAGATCGGTTATGATCGCGAGAAGGTTGGTCAATGATCGCCCGAGACGGTCGAGCTTCCAAACGACCAAGGTGTCGCCGGCCTTCAGGAATTCGAGGCAAGCCTTCAGGCCGGGACGATCATCCCGGGCGCCCGATGCCTTGTCGGAATAGAGATGGCGCTCATCGACACCTGCGGCGAGGAGGGCATCGCGTTGAAGGTCAACCGACTGACGGTCATCGACCGATGAGACACGCATGTACCCGATGAGCATGTGCGACAAACCCTGAAATTGATGTTGTCGCACACTAGATCAAAGCGACAGGGTTTGTCGTGCAAAATCTGACATGGTTGTCGAGGCGTAGCCTGGTTGCGACGCTACCCTGTCGGAAAACATGTGATTGTCGACAGGCAGAAGTGCGCCAGAGGTGGTCGCTCGAGGACTGAATTGACGTGTCAGGGAGTGGACCGACCGCTTTCCCTGGCCGTCGAAATAAGTAGCTAAGATGGGCAGTGAACGGTCATTTAAGTATGATCAGGTAAGAATATTCCGGTCAGGCGGATACCTAGCGCCAACCCATTGCAGCGTTAAACTTGGAAAAAGACACAGATCTATTGGGCGTGATATAGCGTCGATAAATATCTAGTAGGGTTTGTAATATTTTTACTTTAAAAGCGATGCAATGTAATGTTATATCCTAATGTAAATTTAGTGTGACACCTATTTGCATTGAATTAGCAAGTGACTTGCACTTGTTTTTGCTTTATCGGCGCTCGTTATGCGCGCTGTTGGGCACATTCTACTTCTATGGCTTATGGCGTTGTCCATGCTGACGACGACTGCCGTCCATGCGCAGGAATTTCCGACTTCTGCAGCCGTAGATTGCTCTGGGTTTGTGCACAGCGAAGGCGATTCCGATGAGTCGCAGGGGGACGCTGATAAGGCCGTCCCGCACCATCACACGAGTTGTCACTCAGGTTTTGCTTCAGTGCCTCAGGCTACCAATAATTTGTTAGTTCTGAGTCCGGCTAAGGTGCGAAACCGCATGTTTGATTCACCTTCTCTAGACCGCTGGGCCATTGGCCCGGACCTGCGGCCTCCAATCGCCTGACATAGTCATAGACAGTCGGCCCATGCCTTAAACAGGTAGGCGGCTATCCGTGTCCTTTGTTCAGGATAATCTCACATGTATCGCTTATTTGCAGCCTTGCTGGCTGCCACGTCTTGCGCCGCCGTGGCGCAAGCGCAGGAATCGAGTACAGCTTCCTCTTCCCCGTCTGTATTGACGTTGGATCAGGCCGTAGCTGCAGCCGGAGGATCGGCGCCCGCCACCGATGCCGCACACGCCGGGATTGAAGCGGCTCAGGCCGCGCGGACTGTCGCCGGTCTGCGCCCCAATCCCTCGGTTCAGACCCAGATCGAAAATGTAGCGGGGTCGGACCAGTATCGCGGCTTAAATAGCGCGGAAACAACCGTTAACTTTGCGGTGCCCATCGAGTTGGGTGGCAAGCGCTCGGCCCGGATTGCCGTCGCCGATACGCAGATCGACCGGGCTGTGCTCGTGGCTGCCATTACACAGGCTGACATTCGCCTGCAGGTAACCCAACTCTACATTGAAGCCGCCGTTGCACAGCGCCGGCTCGAGACCGCCCGTGATCAATCACGGATCGCCGGCGATGTCGCTAAAGCCGCAAGAATTCGAGTCCAGGCCGGCCGCGCCTCACCCATAGAGGAGCAGCGCGCAGACGTGGCCCGTATCAATGCCGAGGCAGGTGTCGAACGTGCGGCACGGCACGCAAGAGCAGCACAGGCCAATCTCGCGAGGCGGATCGGCGCATCCGTTTCAGGCACCGTAGACGCGCAGTGGCTCGAGCAGTTGCCAGGCCATGCAATGGGACCAGACCTGGACACATCAGCTGCCGGTACGCTGACGCTGGCAGCAGCCCAGGCCGACTTTGCGGTCGCCGATGCGCAGGTCAAGCTCGCTCGGTCGCAGCGGGTTCCCGATATCAACGTTGGGCCGGGGCTACGCAGACTGTCGCAGACCAACGATACGGCGTTCGTTTTCAGCATCTCAATGCCAATTCCGCTGTTCAATTCAGGCGAAGCGGCGGTTGCGCAGGCGAGCGCTGAACGTAACCGCGCGGAAGCGCAGACCCGGATGACTGCGCTCGACGTCGAGCAAGCCATCACTAACGCACGAGCCGAGGCGGACAATGCGGCCGTAACAGCGCGCGCTGCAACGGGCCCGGCGCTTGCCGCAGCCCTGGAAGCCGCGCGGATAGCCCGCATCGGCTACCGCGAAGGCAAATTTGGCCAGCTCGACCTGCTCGATGCCGAACGCACGCTGGCCGAAACCCGTCTCGCCGCCATCGATGCCCTCGCCGCCTACCAGAATGCTCGCGCGCAGCTGGAGCGCCTGACCGCGCCCGCGCCGCAATAGAGGAATTGACAGAAATGAACTCACGAAAAATCGCTTGCGCCAGCCTCGCGCTGCCGCTCGCCCTCGTTCTCGCTGCCTGTGGCGGCAAGTCTGAGGAAGCCGGCGACGCTGCGCCAAAAGAAGCTGCAGCCGAAGCAAATCCTGCAGAGAAGGGTAAGATCACGCTGAGCGCAGAGCAGATCGCCTCGGCAGGGGTGAAGATCGGCCGGCCCGTTGTCGGCGGCGCCGGCACCGTTGAATTGCCCGCGATGATCGAGGGTGATCCCAACGGAACCCAAGTCGTTTCCGCTGCCATCGGCGGTCGGGTTGTCTCGCTCACACGCAACCTTGGTCAATCGGTTGGTTCTGGCCAAACGCTGGCAGTCATCGAAAGTCGTGAGGCAGCCTCGCTCAATGCCGAGATCGAAGCGGCGAGGGCCCGTTTGTCGCTAGCGAATTCCAACCTTGCCCGTGAACAACGCCTGTATTCCCAACGCGTCTCGCCCGAGCAGGACCTGATCGCCGCCCGCACCGCCGCGACCGAGGCACGCATTGCCCTCCGTCTGGCCCAGCAGCAGGTGTCAGCAGCCGGCGCCGGAGGCGGTGCGCTCAACCGTATCGGCATCACCGCACCGATTTCCGGACAGGTGATTTCCCGTAGCGTCACGCTGGGACAGACGGTCGCCGCTGATGCCGAGCTGTTCCGCGTGGCCAACCTGTCCAACGTCTCACTCTCACTAAACCTCCTGCCCCAAGATGCTGGACGCGTGCGCCCCGGCGCAACGGTGACGGTAAAAGCTGCCGGGCGTGAGGCGACGGCCAAGGTCTCGTTCGTCTCGCCCGCGCTCGATGCAGCAACGCGCCAGGTGCCAGTCATCGCCACGCTCGATAATAGCTCTGGCCAGTGGCGCGTCGGCGAACCTGTAACCGCCTCGGTGACGCTGACCGGCAACGGTGGCGACAGCGCGGTGCGCGTGCCTTCGACCGCCATTCAAACCGTCGATGGCAAGCCCGCCGTGTTCGTGCGGACTCCCTATGGGTTCAAGGCCATTCCCGTGGCTCTCGGTGATCGCGCGGGCGACAGCGTGATCGTGCGCTCCGGCCTTTCCGGGAGCGAACACATTGCCACCACCAACAGCTTCACGCTCAAGGCCGAACTCGGCAAGGGCGAAGCGGGCGAGGAGGATTGAGCCAATGATCGCCCCTGTCGTTAACTGGGCGGTCCACAAGCGCTGGCTTGTGCTCCTTCTGGTCTCCATCGCCGCCATTATCGGTGCAGTAGCCCTCTCGCGGCTGCCGATCGATGCCGTGCCCGATATCACCAACAATCAGGTCCAGATCAACGTCCGCGCCCCCGCGCTCTCGCCTGAGCTGGTCGAAAAGCAAGTCGCCTTTCCCATCGAGACCGCGCTCGCGGGCATTCCCGGCCTCGAATACTCCCGTTCGCTCAGTCGCAATGGCTTTGCACAGGTCACAGCCGTTTTCTCGGATTCGACCGATATTTACTTCGCGCGCCAGCAGGTCGGTGAACGGTTGACCGGGGTCAAGGAAAACCTGCCTGACGGCGTGAACCCGGAGATGGGGCCGATCGCCACGGGTCTCGGCGAAGTCTACATGTGGACCGTTCGCCTCGATCATCGCAAGGACGACAAGCACCAGCCTGGGGAACCAGGCATGCAGCCCGACGGCAGCTACATCACGCCAGAGGGTGAGCGGCTGACCAACGACACCGAGAAGGCAACCTACTTGCGCACCGCGCAGGATTGGATCGTGGCACCGCTATTAAAGAACACGGCGGGGCTGGCTGGTGTCGATTCCATCGGCGGCTATGCCAAGCAGTTCCTCGTCGTTCCCGATGTGCAGCGGCTTGCCTCGATGGGCATCACGCTCACCGAACTCGGTAATGCGCTCGAACGCAACAATGTCAGCGTCGGCGGCGGTTTCGTCGAGCGCAATGGTGAGGGCCTTGCCGTCCGTGCCGACGCGCTCGTACGCAATGCGCGCGAACTGAGCCAGATCGTCGTCGCCACCCGCGAGGGCGTGCCCGTCACGCTCGGCCAGGTCGCGCAGGTCCGCACCGGGCAGGCGATCCGTATGGGCTCGGCGTCCGAGAACGGCACCGAAGTGGTCGTCGGCACCGCGATCATGCGGATCGGCGAGAATAGCCGGACGGTGGCAACGGCAGTGGCCGATCGCCTTCAGGGCATCAATGCCTCGCTACCGCCAGACGTCGTGGTTCAGCCGGTGCTCAACCGCACCACGCTGGTGAACTCGACGATCAAGACGGTCGGTAAGAACCTCGGCGAAGGCGCACTGCTTGTCATCATTGTGTTGTTCGCACTGCTCGGCAACTTCCGCGCTGCGCTGATTGCGGCGCTCGTTATTCCCATCACCATGATGCTGACAGGTTTCGGCATGCTGAAAGCCGGCGTCTCGGCCAACCTCATGAGCTTGGGTGCGCTCGATTTCGGGCTCATCGTCGACGGCGCGGTCATCATCGTCGAAAATGCGCTGAGACGCATGGCCGAGCATCAACATCATGAAGGACGACTGCTGACCGTCAAGGAGCGTCTCGACACCGTAGCCCATGCCGCACGCGAGATGATCAAGCCGTCAGTCTACGGGCAGGCGATTATCATTCTGGTGTATATGCCTTTGCTCACGCTGACCGGCGTCGAGGGTAAGACCTTTGTGCCGATGGCACTTACCGTCATCATCGCGCTGGCTTGTGCCTTTGTCCTTTCTCTCACCTTCGTCCCCGCCCTGATCGCCCTCTGGCTTTCGAAGCGGATCGAGGAGAAGGAAGGCCGGATCATGACCTGGCTCAAGGCTCGCTACGAGCCCGGCCTCGACCGCGCGATGAAGCGGCCGACCCTTACCGTCGGTGTCGGCATCGGCGGATTTGTAGCCGCAGTCTTCGCGTTCATGTCGCTGGGACAGGTATTCCTGCCTCAGCTCGATGAAGGCGATCTGCTGATCCAGGCGCTGCGTATCCCGGCAACTTCGGTCCAGCAGAGCCAGGCGATGCAGGTACCGATCGAGCAGATGATGTCGAAGCAGCCGGAAGTGAAGTTTGTCTTCTCCAAGACCGGCACGGCCGAACTGGCATCGGACCCTATGCCGCCTAACGCCACCGACATGTTCGTGATCCTCAAGGATCGCTCCGAATGGCCGGATCCCAAGCTTTCGAAGGACGATCTCGTTGCGCGCATCGAGAAGAACCTCGCGAAGTTCCCAGGCAACGTCTACGAGATCACCCAGCCCATCCAGATGCGCTTCAATGAGCTCATCGCCGGTGTGCGCGGTGACATCGCGGTGAAAGTTTATGGCGACGACTTCGACGCCATGAACGCCACTGCCGAGAAGATCGCCGACGTGCTGCGCCGCACGAAAGGCGCTGCCGACGTGAAGGTCGAGCAGACCACGGGCCTGCCGATGCTCGACATCAGGGTCAATCGCGACGCCATGGCCCGCCTCGGCGTCTCGGCGCAGGACGTGCAGGATATCGTCAACGCTACTGTGGGCGGCAAGCAGGCCGGCATGATCTTCGAGGGCGATCGCCGCTTCCCGGTGGTCATCCGCCTGTCCGATGCCCAGCGCGCCGACATGTCGACCCTGCAGCAGCTGCAGGTGCCTACTCCTGGCGGACAGTTCGTGCCACTTGCCAGCGTCGCCGATATCCGCGTCGTCGACGGCCCGAACCAGATCAGCCGCGAGAACGGCAAGCGCCGTGTCGTCGTCCAAGCCAACGTGCGTGGCCGCGATGTCGGCAGCGTGGTGGAGGATGCCCAGGCTGCCATCGCCAAGGATGTGCGTCTGCCGTCCGGCAGCTACCTCGAATGGGGCGGGCAGTTCGAGAACCTCGCTTCGGCCCGCGAACGCCTGCAGCTCGTTATCCCGGCGTGCTTCGTGCTGATCCTTCTGCTCCTCTACGGCGCACTCGGATCGGTGAGGGATGCCGCGATCGTGTTCACTGGTGTTCCGCTGGCGCTGGTTGGCGGCGTGATGGCGCTGTTCCTGCGCGGCATGGATTTCTCCGTCTCGGCCGCCGTGGGATTCATCGCGCTCTCCGGCATTGCCGTGCTCAACGGCCTCGTCATGGTCTCCTCAATCCAGGAGCTCATGCGATCCGGGATGCGGCGTGAGGAGGCGGCCAGACTGGGCGCTCTGCAGCGCTTGCGCCCGGTCGTCATGACCGCCCTGGTTGCCAGCCTCGGCTTCGTGCCGATGGCGCTTGGGACCGGCGCGGGCGCCGAAGTCCAGAAGCCGGTTGCCACTGTTGTGATCGGCGGCTTGATCTCGGCGACACTGCTGACCTTGTTCGTCCTGCCCACGCTCTACGCCCGGTACGGCCGCAAGGACATGGTCGAAGAGGACGACGAGACCGTCGCCGAACCGCATGGCCAGGAGCCTCTCCCCGCAAGCTGATGAACCTAAAGGCGGGAGGTTGCCCTGCAACCTCCCTACCTTCCCGGAAAGGGTTTACGGATGAAAGAGACACTCACCTTTCACCTCAAGGCACCTCCCAAACGCGTTTGGGCAGTGCTGTCGGATTTGAGCGGATACGCTTCATGGCATCCGCTCTATCGCTTCGGAAATGGGCTGGTGACGCCTGGCGCCGTTATCAGCCTGTCCTGGCTCATCTCGGGTGACTTCCGGATTAACACTGACATCGAAGTCGTTCACTACGATGAAGGCGCCGCGATCAGTTGGAAAACCGGCCTCCCCCGCACCCTGCAGATCGAGGAATGCTTCGAGATTATCGACGAAGGTGCTGGCACCTTCGTTTACCACAGCATTGAATATCGAGGCTGGGTCAGCGCTTTGATTTGGCGGTTCATGAAGCGCCGACTGCGGCACCGCTTGAGCATCGAGAGCGGCATTTTTGCCCGAACAGTCGAAGGCAACCAGCGCATCCACGCCGCGGGCAATCGCCACAAACGGCGAAGTCTCAAAGCTCAGGCCGGTCACCGTGCAAATGACGAATGACATGCAGCCATACCGCTCGGCGGAATGCGCCGTCCTAAACATCGACCGAAATCTAATCTGAAAAGGAACTAGCGATGGTTCAAGAAGTCACCCCTCAAGGATTGCTGTGCCCCATTTGCCGCGTCGACCTCGTGATGACCGATCGTCAAGGCATCGAGATCGACTATTGCCCAAAATGCCGGGGCGTGTGGCTCGATAGGGGCGAACTCGACAAGATCATCGAGCGAAGCATTGGCGAAGTGGCACCACGGGCAAGTGAAGGAAACTACCCTTCGACGTCACAGGGCAAACCCCGCGCCGGTCACGACGATCGCCGCTCCGGTGGGCACCACGGCCGCCGCAAAGGCTTCCTGCGCGAGCTCTTTGATTGATCATGGCATACGGTCGCCTCGCACAATGGGTCGCACACTGTGTGAGCGCAATCACCGCCGCCGAAGGCGCACCCCTTCGGCGGCGGACCAACTATCAGTTGGCTCGAAGCAGGCAGCGCCCATCAGTTTTCGTAGTAAGCCGGGAGATGCTGGCGGCACTGGCAATCCTGCCTGCGCTCGCGAATTGTTCCGGTGGGTCTTCCGATGGTTACGCCGAAGAGCGGCATGACCGCAGCAAGGTACCGGGGCTGATTGGCGAACAGAACTACTCCTGCTCGGATGGCTCGAAAATCGATGTCGATTTTCTTGCCGATGGGCTCACGCTCAATCTCACTCACGATGCGCATGGTCGTTTCGAGCGGTTGAAGGCAGCAGATACCGGCGCAGCTTTCGTCGGCCCGGAAGTAACGGTCGCCCTATCGCGCGGCGAAAAGCTCATGATTTCCCGCCCCGGACGGCTGCCCATCATGTGCGAGCGGATCAAGAGCGCGGCCGGCAACAAGCTGGGGCCACCATGAAGCACTCAAGCCATGCATCCAACGCGCACCGCTGATTTCCTGAAGGAATAAAACAATGATCGAAAAGTTCCGCCTTGATATCCCTGTGTTGCTACCGGAAGTTCACGACACCAATGACGCCTGTGTCACTCGTTTGATCGGATCGCTCAAAGGTCGCGCCGGCGTCGAGGACGCTCATGTAACGAAGGATGGCCCTTCCGCGCAGGCGCTGCTCTGCATCCACTATGAACCGAGCATCATTTCGCTCAGCCGCATCCGCGAGCTGGCAGTTGCTGCTGGGGCCGAGATTGCGGCCCGGTTTGCCCATCGTGTTTGGACCGTAAACGGTATCAACCACCAGCGCCGCGCACGCACCGTGACGGATCAGCTCCTCACGCTGCCGGGCATCATTGAAGCAGACGCCTCCCCTGCAGGCACCGTTCGAGTGGAGTTCGACCTTACCAAGATCCTGGAAAGCGACATTATCAAGGCTCTGAAAGGTGCTGGCGTCACCCTCGTAAGTGCTTTCGCTGCGCCCGTTGCAAAAGACGCCGGGCATACGCACGATGAAAAGGGCCAGGAACATGCGCCCGACGAAAAGCATGATCACAGCCATGGCGGATTGCTTGGTCCCAACACCGAACTGTTCTTCGCACTGGGCTGCGGCACCGCTTTGGCGATCGGATTCGCAGTCGAGAAGCTGACCGGAAATGTCGGCGTCGCGCTTGGACTTTATCTCGCAGCATACGTCCTCGGCGGGTTTTATACCGTGCGGGAGGCCATCGATAACCTGAAGCTCAAGCGCTTTGAGATTGATATGCTCATGTTGGTTGCGGCTGCCGGCGCCGGAGCGCTGGGCGCTTGGGCTGAAGGTGCATTGCTGCTGTTTCTCTTCAGCCTTGGCCACGCACTCGAACACTACGCGATGGGACGAGCGAAGCGGGCTATTGAGGCATTGGCGCAATTGAGCCCTCCTACCGCCCTGTTGAAACTGCTCGACGGGACGAGCGAAGAAGTGCCGGTCGAGAAACTGGTTCGAGGCGACATTATTGTAGTGAAGCCTGATTCCCGAATTCCCGCAGACGGGTTCATTGTCCTCGGCACTAGCAGCATCAACCAAGCGCCCGTGACTGGAGAGAGCATTCCAGTCGACAAGCAGCCAGTCTCGGATCAACTCGCCGCCCGAGCCAACCCGGATAGTGTGGATGGAGCGAGCCGGGTCTTTGCCGGTACGATCAATGGCAGCGGAATGATCGAAGTCGAAGTCACGCGTCTCTCTAGCGAGAGTACCCTGGCCAAAGTCGTCAAAATGGTCAGCGAGGCGGAAACGCAGAAATCGCCGACGCAGCGCTTCACGGATCGTTTCGAGCGTGTCTTTGTTCCGGCTGTGCTGGCGTTGGCCTTCCTCCTCCTGTTCGCGTGGGCCGTTATCGACGAACCTTTCCGCGACAGCTTCTATCGCGCGATGGCTGTGCTCGTTGCAGCTAGCCCCTGCGCTCTCGCCATCGCTACCCCCAGTGCGGTACTCTCCGGCGTGGCGCGGGCTGCCAGGGGCGGGGTGCTCGTAAAGGGCGGCGGCCCCCTCGAACTCCTCGGATCTCTCGACGCAATCGCCTTCGACAAAACCGGCACGCTCACTAAGGGCGAGCCTCGAATCCAGCAGGTTATCCCTGCGACAGGCGTGGCGCAGGCTGAACTCATGGCTTTGGCAGTCGCCGTCGAAAGCCTCAGCGATCACCCCTTGGCAAAGGCAATTTCTCGCGACGGACGGGAGCTTGCGGGCGGCCAGCCCATTCCGGAGGCTCGGGATTTGAAGAGTCTCACGGGGCGCGGCATCTCGGCGCTTGTCGGTGAGGATCCAATCCTCATCGGCAAGGCCGAGATGTTTGGGGCGGACGGTGTGGCGGCCCTTTCCAGCGAAATGAGCGACGCGATCGCAAAGCTGCGCGATGCTGGACAGACGAGCATGGTTGTGCGGCGAGGCGAACGAGATCTGGGTGCTATCGGCTTGCTCGACACTCCCCGCGAAACAGCGCCCGCTGCGATCGAGCGACTTCGCGATATTGGCATCAAGCGGATGATCATGATTTCCGGAGACCATCAGCGCGTGGCCGAGGCCGTCGCCAAGGAAGTCGGAATCGATGAGGCCTGGGGCGACCTGATGCCGGAAGACAAGGTCCAGGCCATCAAGCGGCTTCGCGACGAGCGAAAAGTCGCGATGGTCGGCGACGGCGTCAACGATGCTCCAGCCATGGCGACCGCGACTGTCGGGATCGCCATGGGAGCCGCCGGCTCTGATGTGGCGCTCGAAACGGCAGACGTGGCGCTCATGGCCGACGACCTGTCCAACCTACCTTTTGCCGTAGGCCTGAGTCGCAGCACGCGCTGGGTGATCCGTCAGAACGTGTTCGTGAGCCTAGGCGTTGTCGCATTTCTCGTTCCCGCCACGATACTTGGCCTTGGCATAGGACCGGCGGTAGCGATGCACGAAGGCTCAACACTCCTCGTCGTGGTAAATGCCCTACGTCTCTTGGCGTACCGCGATTCCCCTGTGGCGACTAAGGAATGAGCTAGAGCAATTCATCAGCGCGATACGCTTTTCCGAAAGGCCGTGATGCAAAGTTTGAAGTGAGGCTCAAAATATCCCCACTGGGGGGATAGGATAGAATCAAAAGACGCGCTATGGGCGATTGATGACCCCGCTAACCGAACTCCTGCAGCAAGGCGCTGCCCACGCCTGGCTCTTCATTCCGACCGCAATTTTGCTCGGCGCCTTGCACGGGCTCGAGCCCGGCCATTCCAAGACGATGATGGCTGCCTTCATCGTCGCGGTGCGGGGAACGGTGCGGCAAGCCGTCCTTCTGGGGCTCGCCGCCACAGTCTCCCATACCGTGATCGTCTGGATCGTCGCACTGGGCGGAGTGTATCTGTTCCAGGGGCTCAGTCCCGAGGGTATCGAGCCCTATTTTCAGTTCGCCTCCGGGTTGATAATCGTTGCCATGGCCTCTTGGATGCTCTGGCGCATTCGCCATGACCATGCGCATGATCACCATGACCATGACCATGGGCACGGCCATCATCATTCTCACGGAGATGGCAGGCACCATCATCACCACGTACACGATCATGATGGCGAGACGATCAATCACGAACTGGAGCACACCCTCGATCTGACCGATGGTGGCTATCAGGATGCCCACGAACGCCAGCACGCCGAGGACATCCGACGTCGCTTTACCGGTCGTGATGTGACAACGGGCCAGATCGTCATGTTCGGCCTCACAGGTGGGCTCATCCCGTGCCCTGGCGCCATCACTGTCCTGTTGCTGTGCCTCCAACTCAAGCGGATTGCACTCGGTTCGGTCCTTGTGCTTTGTTTCAGCATCGGCTTGGCCATGACAATGGTCATGTCCGGCGTGATCGCAGCACTCAGACTGCGCTATGCGCAAAAGTCATTCGGCGGCTTCGGTTCGCTGGTCCGCAAGGCTCCATATGCCAGCGGGCTCGTGATTCTGTCCTTAGGCCTCTATATTGCGCTAAAGGGCTATCAGACGCTTCCCTGAACGGACATGAGCTTATGAGCCACGCTGCCAGCCCCGACCTTCTCAATCGCCTTCGCCGTGCCAACGGCCATCTCACCAGCATCCTGCGCATGATCGAGGAAGGGGACGACGGGCTCAAGATCGCCCAGCAGATGCAGGCGGTCATCGCAGCGCTCGAGAAGACCAAGACCCTGATTGTAACTGATCATATCGAACATCACCTCGAGGACTTGATCGGGCCACTGCCTGGAACTGTTCGTGATGATCTCGCAAAGCTGGGGGAACTGGCCAAATACCTTTAAAAATAGCCATTCGAGTGAATAGGGCTTTTCGTCGGATTACGGCCAGCTTTCAACTAGGATGTAGAACCGGCAGTGGAGTGGCCGAATTGGTCGTGCCCCAATTTTGAGGAAGCGACAGTTATCCCCCCTATCTTGCTCCGAACCGGACAGTCCCCCAGCGGCCAAGGCCGGTCGTTCCGACTATGTGCGACAAACAGGTGTTTTCCGACGCTTGGCTGGGTTCGCCAGCGCCTAGCGTATATCTGGGTCCGTTTTATGTAGCGACCCCTGGTTGTTGAAAACCATCTGCCCTGATACTATACCCCCTATGTGTATATGACAAGTGGAGAGTGGGATGATCAAGCCGGCTCACGGCAGTAGCCTTTGGTCTTGAGGCTGAGCGCACAGCGTGTTGCGATTTATCGCCTCATTGATCTTTAGGGGGATCTGCTCGTTTTGCGCGCGTGAGATTTCGCGTGCGGGCTGCCAAGAGCCTCTGACAGACAAGCTTGGGCCGGATGACCTTGCCAGGCTTCGATACTGGATCCGCCGACAGCGGCTCACTGGACCGCTGTCGGCTTCCTTGGTCTAACCTGGTTTTGCCCCGGAGTTCAGACCAGGCCGAGCGCACTGAACGATTATTGACCTAGAGGATTGATATGAATACCGCTCAAGAACCCTCGCTCAGTTTCCTTGGCGCGACAGGCACGGTCACCGGCTCACGCTATCTGATCGAGGCCAAGGGTCGTCGGATCATAATCGATTGCGGGCTCTTCCAAGGATACAAGCAATTAAGGCTGCGCAACTGGAATCCGTTCCCCGTTCCGCCAAAGTCAATAGACAGTGTCCTTCTCACACACGCCCATCTCGACCATTCCGGCTATCTGCCCGCGCTGGTCCGAAACGGCTTCCAGGGCCATATCCATTGCACGCCGGCCACCGCCGAACTCTGCGGCCTCCTGCTTCCCGACAGCGGGCACCTGCAGGAGGAAGAGGCCCGCTATGCAAAGCGCAAGGGCTATTCCAGGCACGCGAACCCGAAGCCACTCTATACACTCGAGGATGCCCGCGCGGCGCTGGACCATTTCCGGGAAACCGCGTTCGACAAGGTTCTTGACCTCGGAGACGGCATCTCAGCCCGCTTCATCCCCGCCGGGCACCTGCTCGGCGCCGCGCAGATCCAGGTGACCGTCGACGGGCGGACCGTACATTTCAGTGGCGATGTCGGACGCGAAACCGACCCGTTGATGCACGGGCCGCGGCCATATCCAGGCGCCGACATTCTCGTGACCGAATCCACCTATGGCAACCGCGTTCACCCGCAGAATGATCCCGAAGCCGAACTTGCGGAGGTTATCAATCGGGTCGCACGGCGCGGCGGGGCGATCGTGATCCCCGCTTTCGCCGTGGGCCGTATCCAGGGCGTAATGCTGCAGATCGCGCAACTGCGGGAGCGGGGCGCCATTCCCTACGTGCCGGTCTATCTCAACAGCCCGATGGGCGTGGACGCGACCGCAATCTACCACAACCACCACGATGAGCATCACGTCAGCTGGGACGACTGCAAGGCCATGTTCGATCTCGCCGAACGCGTGCGAACGGTCGAGGAATCGAAGGAACTCAACCGCCGCAACGGGCCGATGATCATCATTTCCGCAAGCGGCATGCTCGCGGGCGGCCGGGTCCTCCACCATCTGGTCAGTTTCGGGCCCGATCCGAAGAACGCGATCGTACTGAGCGGGTTCCAGGCTGGTGGTACGAGGGGCGCTGTGCTCGCCAGAGGCGAGCGGCATTTGCGGCTCTTCGGGCGCGAGATCGAAATCCGCGCCGAAGTGATTCAACTTGAAGGCATCTCGGGTCATGCCGACGCCAACGAGTTGCTGGGCTGGATGGGACAGGCCAAGCCGCCGGAAATGACCTATGTCACCCATGGCGAACCCGACAGCGCCGATGCCCTGCGCTTCCGCATTGACCACGAGCTCGGATGGAATGTGCGTGTACCTGAACATCTCGAGCGGGTCAGCATCCGGAAGCCGAGATGACCTTGGATGTGCACACGATTCCCCTGATCCGGGCCGGTATCGACACCTATCGTCAGCCGGTCGTCTACATGCGCGAGGACTGCCATCTGTGCCGAGCCGAAGGATTCTCGGCGCTCACCCAAGTAGAGATCGCTCTCGGCCGGCGGTCGATCGTTGCGGCGCTCAATGTCGTTACCGATGCAGACTGGCTGCCACCCGATACAGCGGCGCTCAGTGAGGCCGCGTGGTCAGCGCTTGGCGCGAAGATCGGTGAGCATGCGATTTTCTCGCATCCAGAGCCGCCGGTCTCGGCTTCCGCGATTCGCTCCAAGGTATACGGACAACGCCTCGATGCGGCTGGATGCCAGGCCATAATCAACGATACGGTGGCGCACCGCCTGTCCGATCTCGATCTTGCCGCCTTCATCACGGCCTGTGCCGGTGACCGCCTCGATATTGCCGAGACGATCGAGCTCACCCGTGCCATGCACGGCGCGGGAAAGACGCTTGACTGGGGTGCGGGGCTGGTCCTCGACAAACATTGCGTCGGTGGACTGCCGGGCAACCGGACCACCCCCATCGTCGTGGCCATCGTTGCGGCCGCGGGGTACCGGATCCCGAAAACCTCGAGCCGCGCGATTACCTCGCCAGCGGGAACCGCCGACACGATGGAAGTTCTGGCGCCGGTTGCACTCGACATTGCCGCCATGCGCCGCGTGGTCGAAACCGAAGGCGGTTGCATCGTCTGGGGCGGCGGCCTCGATCTCAGTCCCGCCGACGATCTGCTGATCCGGATCGAGCGGCCGCTCGATTTCGACAGTGACGGACAGCTGGTCGCCAGCGTGCTTTCCAAGAAGGCGGCAGCGGGTTCAACCCATGTGCTGATCGACATGCCGGTCGGACCCACGGCCAAGGTCCGAACGGATGCAGCTGCACGAACGCTGTCCGAACGCCTGCATGCCGTTGGTCAGGCGATTGGACTATCTTTGCGGATCCATGTCAGTGACGGATCGGCCCCGGTGGGACGCGGTATCGGCCCGGCACTTGAGGCCCACGACCTGCTTGCGGTCCTGAGACGTGACCCCAATGCCCCGATGGACCTGCGCGAAAGGGCACTGGACCTGGCGGGCGCCCTGCTCGACCTGGCGGAAGCGAACGGCGGACATGGCCGCGAGAGGGCAAGGAACCTCCTCGACAGCGGCGCGGCCGAAGCGAAATTCCTGTCCATCTGCGAGGCCCAGGGCGGATTTCGCGAACCGGACAGCGCACCTCACCAAACCATCGAAACAGCTGATGTTGGCGGCGCGATCAGGGAGATCGACAACCGCCGCATCGCCAAGATCGCGAAGCTGGCCGGGGCTCCGGGCCGCAAGCACGCCGGTGTACGTCTGCTCGCACGGCCGGGCGATGTGATCGAGGCAGGCCAGCCGCTCTACGAGATACACGCGGAAACGCCAGGCGAGCTTGGCTGGGCGCAGGACTATGCCCGGTCGGGCGCTTCTCCCTTCCAGATCGGAGAGGCGCCGTGACCCGTATCCTGGCCTTTCCCGGCATGATGCCCCTGGGTGACGCCATCGCCAAGCTATCCGGAGCGCAGGTGAGAGAAGTCGATCTCCACCGCTTTCCGGATGGCGAAAGCCTCGTGACCTTGCCTGGCGACCTTGCCGGCAAGGATGTCGCCGTTCTCGCCACCCTGCGCGATCCCGATCCGCTGACCCTTCCCCTGCGATTTGCAGCAGAGACAGCCAGGGAACTGGGTGCTCGCCGCGTCGGACTGATCGCGCCCTATCTCGCTTACATGCGGCAGGACCGGCGGTTTGCCGAAGGCCAGGCGGTCAGCGCCCCCTTGTTTGGCCGCTTCCTGGAGGAGAGCTTCGACTGGCTGGTGACGGCAGATCCGCATCTGCACCGGATCCATGCACTCGAAGACCTGTTCGACATTCCGGTCCGCCGAATCGAAACGGCCCCCCTGCTGGCCGGATGGATTGCCGCAAACGTACCCGATGCGGTGCTGCTCGGTCCCGACAGCGAGAGCCGGCAATGGGTAGCTGAAGTCGCCCGGCTGGCGGACCGGCCCTATGAAGTGCTCGAAAAGCGCCGCAGCGGCGATCGCAGTGTCGAGGTCAGCGTACCGCACAGCGAGGCCTTGCTGGCCGGAACGCCCGTCATCCTCGATGATATTGCCTCATCCGGACGGACGCTGATCCAGGCGATCGAGCGACTGCTCGCAGCAGGAACCAGGCCTCCCATCTGCGTCGTGATCCATGCAGTATTTGCTGGCGATGCCCACGACGAAATCCTTGCGGCGGGCGCATCACGGGTCGTGACGACTAACTCCATTCCGCATGCCAGCAATGCGGTATCACTTGCGCAGGTATTGGCTGACGCTGCCCGCGACCTGCAAGGCGGCAATCCACCGATCAGGCGGGCCGCAGCACGAACCATAAGGTGACTTGCATGAACGACCACACCCATCACCAGCACCACGAGGCAAGCGATCACACGATCTACACTTGCCCGATGCACCCCGAAGTGCGGCAGGAGGGGCCGGGAGATTGCCCCAAGTGCGGGATGCATCTCGTGCCCGAAGGTAGCGAGCAGGCGAAGGACGGCCACGCATGCTGTCATGGCCACCATGCCCATTCCGCAGATGCCGGGGATGGAGCTGACGACAAGCGGTACGACAAGGTGCCGGCCGGATATTCCGGGACGGTCTATACCTGCCCGATGCATCCGCAGGTTCGGCAGACCAAGCCCGGTTCCTGCCCGATCTGCGGCATGGGGCTGGAACTCGAATCTGCTACGATGGCCGAAGAGGGACCCAATCCCGAACTGGTCGACTTCACGCGCCGATTCTGGATCGGCACGGCGCTGACGCTTCCGCTGCTGGTCTTCACCATGGGGCCGTACCTCGGCCTTGGCGGCGTCAGGGATATCTTCGGGGAACGCAACACACTCTGGATCGAACTGGTGCTCGGCACGCCGGTCGTTCTGTGGTGTGGATGGCCATTCCTCGTGCGCGGCTGGAATTCCTTCCGCACGCTGAACCTCAACATGTTCTCGCTGATCGGCATGGGCGTCTTCGCCGCCTGGGCCTTCAGCGTCGTCGCGGTCCTGGCGCCGGGCATATTCCCCGACGGCTTCCGCGATGCCGAAGGCCATGTCGGGGTCTATTTCGAGGCGGCGGCGGTCATCGTCACGCTGGTGCTGCTGGGCCAGGTGATGGAACTGCGCGCACGCGAGGGAACCGGCAAGGCGATCCGCGCGCTGCTCGATCTTGCGGCCAAGACCGCACGGGTGATCCGCAAGGATGGCCGCGAGGAGGAAATCCCGCTCGAGGACGTGCTGGTCGGCGATCGCCTGCGGGTGCGGCCCGGCGACAAGGTGCCGGTCGATGGGGTCGTGACAGACGGGCGCTCGTCGGTTGACGAGAGCATGATCACGGGCGAGCCTGTCCCGGTCGAGAAGGTCGCGGGCGACCCCGTGACCGGCGCCACCATCAACGGAACCGGCAGCCTCGTTATCGAGGCAACCCGCGTCGGCGCCGACACCATGCTTTCCCAGATCGTCGAGATGGTAGCCAATGCGCAGCGCTCGCGCGCGCCGATCCAGAAATATGCCGACAAGGTTTCGGGCTGGTTCGTGCCGGTGGTCATCGGCATTGCGGTCCTGTCATTCATCGGCTGGGCGCTTTGGGGGCCGGCTCCGGCGCTCTCCTACGCGCTCATCGCGGCCGTCGCCGTCCTCATCATTGCCTGCCCCTGTGCACTCGGCCTCGCCACACCGATGTCGATCATGACGGCTACCGGGCGCGGTGCGCAGGTCGGGGTGCTGATCAAGAATGCCGAAGCGCTGGAACGGTTCGAAAAGGTCGATACGCTGATGGTCGACAAGACCGGAACCCTGACCTTGGGCAAGCCGGAGCTGGTTTCCGTCCTGCCCGAACCGGGACACGATGAAGCCGAAGTCCTGCGCCTGGCGGCAACGCTTGAAAGGGGCTCCGAACATCCTCTGGCCGAAGCGATCGTCGCGGGCGCGGAGGAGCGCGGAGTGGCACTGGGCGAAGCAAGCGACTTCGAGGCGGTCACAGGCAAGGGCGTGAAAGGCGTGGTCGACGGCAAGCATGTCGCGCTCGGCAACCTCAAGCTCGTCACCGATCTGGGCCTCGAAGCGGCCGAACTGACGGAGAAGGCCAATGCCCATCGCGACCAGGGTGAGACAGTGATGTTCGTGATGCTGGACGGCGCCGTTGCCGGCCTCGTCAGCGTCGCCGACCCGGTGAAGGAAACGACGCCCGCCGCGCTTGAAGCGCTCCACAAGCTGGGCTTCCGCATCATCATGGCAACGGGCGACAATGAACGCACCGCCAGGGCGGTGGCCGCCCGGCTCGGCATCGACGAAATCCGCGCCGACGTGCTGCCCGAGGACAAGGCGCGCATTATCCAGGAGCTTCAGGCCGAAGGGCGCAAGGTCGCCATGGCCGGCGACGGCGTGAACGATGCACCAGCCCTTGCCCAGGCCGATGTCGGCATCGCCATGGGAACGGGAGCGGACGTCGCCATCGAAAGTGCAGGCATCACGCTGGTGAAGGGCAACCTCGACGGGATTGTCCGCGCGCGTAGGCTGGCCCGCGCCACCATGCGCAATATCCGCCAGAACCTGTTCTTCGCCCTGATCTACAACGCCGCCGGCGTGCCGGTGGCGGCGGGCTTGCTGTACCCCTTCTTCGGCATCCTGATCAGCCCGATATTCGCCGCCTTTGCCATGAGCGCTTCATCGATCTCGGTCGTCACGAACGCGCTGCGCCTGAGAAGCGCGAAAATCTGAGTGCGTAACATGCTCCCAAGTTGCAAGAGCGAGTGTCGCGCATTCTGAAGAAGTTGAAGCACGCAGGCGCGTTCCATCGAAGTTCGAGCTTACCGTGCGGAAGGTCCTGCGATGTTTAAATGAGTTTCATCCGTTGAGGCTTGAGTCTGAAGGAGACGTTGCGACACGGCTACTCTCAACGACCCCAGAAGTGATGAGGGCCATAGTAAGATGTCCAATGCGCGGCCGTCCTTGGGCTCCATCGCCTTGATCGTGCAGAAGATTTACGGACCTGGAGCCCACGAAGCAATTCTTGCTCTGAAAATATTCATGACAATAGGAAAGGATGAAAATTATGAGTGGGAGATTCAAAGATAACATCAAGACTATACTGATAACGATACTATTTATAGCCGCTCTTGGCTATGCAATCCACATCGGGGTGAAGCTCTTTGGCTAAGTTTATTTGGCTCGCGACTTTGCGCATGGGCTGGGAGGTTGCGCCCGCCCAAGGTCTTCGAAGCGCCGGCACACTGGATGGGCAGCGAACCCGGGCATTGCCCACGGCTTGGTGAAGGACACAATTACGTAACCGCCCCTAATGCCCGCCGCTCCGGTCACAGCCAAAAGAACATTCTGGCAATCGAGAGAAAGACTCATGTCTCATGCGCTCATCATCGACGACAACATGATCGTCAGCCGCGCGATCCAGGATCGACTCTCGTCTCTCGGCTTCCGTTCATTCGATCAGACATGGACCGAAGAGCTGGCCGTTGCGGCAGCGGCGCGACGCGAGCCCGACCTCGTGGTCGTCGGTGATTCGGTTGAGGCGGGTTCAGCCTTGAGCGCTGCCCGGCGCATTGCGAAGCAACGCAGCATACCCATCCTGATGATCACCGCGGATCCGGGCCGCTTGCTCCAGCGCATCCCCAAGGACACGCCGTTCGACGGACCATTCCTTCTCAACGAGATCGAAGCGGCCGTGGCCCTGAGCCACGCTACCGGTTGACCATTTCCCTTACTGGAGCGCGTCTCTTGTCCCAAAATGCGTGATGGAAGCGATAACCATGTTTGACACATATACCGATAGCGCAATTGACGCCGAGAATAGGCCCTCCTCCTTCGGGGACGATGCAGGTGAAACGAAGCGCCGCCTCGTGCGCACCGAACTGGCCTATTGCTACCAACGCTACCGGACAGTGGCGACGCAACGATTGCGCGACGAGATTGTGGCCGACGACGTAATGCAGGCCTTCGCGCTCAAGGCCTTGGAGCACTTCGAACAATTGCGCGATGCCAAGGCGGTCCAAGCCTGGCTTCGCCGCCTGTTCGAAGCCACGCTGATCGATTTGGGAACACGCTGTCAACGCGACGTCGCATCGGGCAGGCCAAACGCCGCCGAACTGTAATTTGGGGCATATCCGAACGTCTTTTCGGTTAGTTTCGCCAATGCCGGCGGCGGGTCATCAAGGAATAAAGGAGATTGAGAAATGGCAGATCGGTTCAGACCAGCCCCACCTCCGACCGCTCGTGCTGGAATGGGAGCGCCAACAGCCGTCTTCGACGCCGGCCTGCGGTCTTATATGCTGGCGATCTACAATTACATGACCAGTGGCGTGCTGCTCTCCGGCGTGGTTGCGCTGCTGGTCGCGAGCAACGTCGCCGTGAGGTCGGTGTTCTTCGCCGCCAGCGGAGCACCCACATTGCTTGGTTGGATCGCGGTTTTCGCTCCGTTGATTCTCGTCTTCGTGCTCGGATTTGGCATCAACCGGCTTTCGGAGTCGACCGCAAAGTCGCTGTTCTGGGTCTACGCCGCCCTCATGGGTGTATCTCTGTCGACGGTGCTTTTCGCTTATACGGGCGTAAGTGTCGCGCGCACGTTCTTTGTGTCCGCGGCAGCTTTCGCTGGTCTCAGCCTATGGGGCTATACCACGAAGAAGGATTTGTCGGGCTTCGGCACTTTCCTGATCATGGGGTTGGTAGGCCTGTTGATAGCCATGCTCGTCAACATGTTCCTGCGTTCATCAATGATGGACCTGATCGTGAGCGCCATCGGCGTCCTGCTGTTCGCGGGTCTCACGGCTTACGACACCCAGAAGCTCAAGAGCCTCTATTTCGAAGTGGGTGGCAGCGAATTTCGCGGCAAGGCTGTCGTCATGGGCGCGCTGACGCTCTATCTCGATTTCATCAACCTGTTCCTGTTCCTGCTTCGCTTCATGGGGGACCGGCGCTGATGTGGAGAGCGGCGTTCATGCCTAGACCTGCACCGGTTCGGAGCCCCTGGGCATCGCACTCTCGTTCAGGACTGACAAACCCATTCCTGCTTTCGCCCGGCAGACGATGCGGCGTAAGAACGTTCGGCTGATTACGTATTCACTAGACCGTGAGCATCCCAGTCGAAGCTCACAGGAGCGAGCGCTGATTTGGGTTACAACGCGCTGATCGGGACTAGCATGGCGCTGATCTTCGGTGGAGTGCTGGCGTATACCCTGAAGACTGGAGAAGTGCCACTCGCGCCTTCTCATTTTGCGCGCCATACGACACCAAGGCTTTACTGGATAGTGGTGCTTCTCTGCGGCCTTCTTTTGGCGCTTAGCGTGAAGGTAGCACTCACGCCTATCCGGCGAGACGAAAGAACCGGTCGATTGGCGCTTCACCGCACCGCTATTGCCGCCGCCGGTGTGCAGGAGGAGAAACGTAGTGCAGACGAGAAGGCACAGCGTCAGCGCGAGGCAATAGATTCCACGCAACGTGAGGAGGTTGATCGTCGCTACGCGGAAATCGCCGGCATCTGGAGCGATGATGCAAAATGCGCGTCCGATCCCGGTTCTCAGCTCCGCATATCTGCTGACGGCTTAGACTTCGGGCACAGCCATTTTCATGTGGAGGCAGTCGAGCTTAAGGGTGATACCCTCCTACTGCAAGGGCATTACATAACTCACAGAGGCATCAAAGACGATGTATTAACTGTAATAGTAATAGATCACTCTCCCATACGCATAAAGATTTTTGATAAGTTGTATTTTATTTGCTCTTATTAATTATCCCCACGTTGTCGGCAGCGAGCTCTTGGGCAAAGCCAGCATCGTGGGTGCGCAGCCCCATTACTCGAGTTCTTCAACCTGTTCCGTGTCGTTCCAAAGGGGGCCGGCGTTCATGCATCTCCCTGCCCCGGTGCGGAGCCCTTGGGCATCGCACGCTCTATGACAGCCCGCGCGTCGGTCAAACCGGGGGCAGCACCGTAGGTGAATCCCATGGCACCAAGCCTCGACCTGCAGAAGACCGGTGCCAGGGGGCTTTGCGCCAGGAGAAGGATCGCCGCCTGCGCGGCGAGCGCAAGCCGTTCCACAAGTTCTCTCGCGCGGGCTTCCTCGCAACAGTCGAGATCGATGTAGCTCAGCCATTGGTCATAATTCGCCTCTCGCCCGATGGGCTCCGCAAGAAAGGCTCGAAGCGCTTCTACCGCCTCGGGTTCGCGGTGCAGAACTCGGAGCACATCGAGCGCGACAATGTTGCCCGAGCCTTCCCAGATCGCATTGACGGGGGATTGGCGAAAATGGCGAGGCATGGGGCTGGATTCGACATAGCCATTGCCCCCCAGGCACTCCATCGCCTCTGCGGCAAAGCCTGGCAGACGCTTGCAGATCCAGTATTTGGCGACGGGCGTGAGCAGCCGTGTCAGCGGATCACCGGCGTCGAGCGCCGCGGCGATCCGAACGGCGAGCGCGGTCGCGGCCTCGCTTTCTACCGCGAGATCAGCGAGCACCGCCGCCATGGCCGGATGATCGGCAAGACGGCGCCCAAAACATTGGCGATGCTGCGTGTGCCAGAGTGCCTGCACAAGCGCACCACGCATGCCAGCGGCCGATCCGACGACACAGTCGAGGCGCGTGTGCTGCACCGCCTCAAGTATCGTGGCAATGCCGCGACCTTCCTCTCCGATGCACCAGGAGAAAGCCCGATCATATTCGATCTCCGCCGTCGCATTGGACCTGTCGCCCAGCTTGTCCTTGAGCCGCACGATCCGGAAACCTGTGTTGCGCCGGCCATCGGGTAGCCACCGCGGGACGAGGAAACAGCTCAGTCCCCGCTCTGTCTGGGCAAGGCTCAGGAAAGCATCGCTCATCGGTGCCGAGCAGAACCATTTGTGTCCCGTAAGCGAGAACGTCCGGCGTGCGCGATCAACCGGCTCGGCGCGAGTGGTATTGGCGCGCAGGTCGGAACCGCCCTGTTTTTCGGTCATCGTCATGCCGATCGTCACGCTCGCCTTGTCGGCGGCGGGCCGTGAAGCCGGATCGTAACGGGCGGCGAAGATACGCGGCAACCATTCCTCGGAGACTGCAGATTCCCTCCTCAGAACCGGCACTGCGGCGTAGGTCATCGTCATCGGGCAGATCGTGCCGGCATCCACCTGACCAAGAAGATAGCTCATGGCGGCGTGAAGCACATGGCCGTGCGGCGTGCCATCCCAAGCTGCCGCGGCGATGCCATTGCCAAGTCCCAAGCCCATGAGCTGGTGATAGGCCGGATGGAATGCGACTTCGTCGATGCGGCGGCCCTGGGAATCGTAATTTTCGAGGGTCGGGACATGGCGATTGGCTAATATGCCCCACTCAACCACCTCGGCCGAAGCCGCCCGGCGGCCCAGGCGCGACAGCCGCCTTTCGTGCTGTGCGCCGCCCGCCCTTCTCACCGCTTCAGTCAAAGCCCGATCACTGGTAAACCAGTTGCCGACATCCAGGGCCGGTGTCTGATTGAACACCTCATGCACATCAGGCGTGGCGAGCGGCCTTGATACAGGCATGGTCGTCTACTCCGTTCCTTCGGCGTCATGTCCAGCGGTGCAAAACTCCAGAGCCACTGAACGCCGGGCCTTCGTTCCCGCGAATGCGGTGGCGTCTCCGCAGTACTTGAGCGGCGTCTGCCTGATCGCAGGAGGCCATTTCAATATTTGGTTCCTATATCTGGCGATCCCCGGTTCGAAGTCCAAACCACTTTCGAATTCTTCACAAGCAGTCGGCGGACGCTGATCTTTATCGGCGCGCGTTTCCCTCATCGACAATGGTGATGAAAAACACAAAGGGCGAACCCTTTCCGCCCGCGACCACCTCATTTTCGCCTGCGACGAGCGGCGCCAAATCCGAGCCGAAATGCTCGCCGATAGGCCGGCCATTGACCAGCGTTCCCAACGTGCTGCGAAGGTCGCGGACGTGGTAGCGCCCGTCATGGTGGATGATCGCGAAATGGTTGCGAGACAATCTCAACGGAACCTCGTCCTCAAGCTCGAGGTTCAATGCCCGTGGCGGCGCCTGTTCTCCCGGCAAAGCCGCCCTCCCGACCAGGAAAGGAACCGCGTCAACACGCAGCGGATCGGGCAACTGCCGGCGTAAACCCCGGGAGTCGGCCGCCAGCATGACGTTCTGCACCACAAGGGATTCGCCAAGCCTATTCCTGCCTGCTGGCAGCTGCAGCCTCTGCTCATCTTCGACGAAGCGATCTTCCAGATCGTGAAGTCGATGGCAAAGTCGTTCAATCAAGGTTCGCGCGTTTTCGGGGGAGCGGCTGATACGATCGAGGAATTCGGCCGAGCCGATGAACTCGACTTCGCCGTCCGTGACGGCACGCGCTGTCGCGCTGCGCCGAGCTCGTTTTTCAACAACGCTCATCTCGCCGAGGACCTGGCCGCTATGGATAGTTCCAAGAACGATTTCCACACCGTCCCGCCGACGCAGAATTTCGACGCTTCCGCTACCGATGTGCAGAACGCCTTCAACGGCGTCACCTTCACTGAAAAGAATGTCGCCTCGTCCGAAACGTCCGGTGCGCGTCATTGTGTCCCCCAATCGTGATCGCCATTGCTGGAAGGAGACCCAGTCGCGGCATTCGCTGTTGGGATGGACGCATGGGGCGTCGAACGATTACAGGTCGCTGGTACACGATCCCGCTGGCGCGGTACGCAATTGGGCATGGACATGCACAGGAGATGTTGCGCCAGGCTCGCTCAAGCCCGTAAGGATCTGTGGCTGGGGCAGATCAGCCAGGATCCGGAGCGCGTTTTTCGAGGCCAAAGAGTTCGCATCGAGGTGACATCATGCGGATCGATCTCACGCCATTGACCGAACCCAGCGGTGACTTGCTCCCCGTCGAGATCGTCGAACGCAAAGGCGCCGGTCATCCCGATTCGATCTGCGACCATCTGACCGAAGCGCTGAGCCGGGAGCTCACGCACCGCTACCTCGACACATTCGGTCGCATTCTGCACTACAACGTCGACAAGGCACTGCTCTGGGGCGGCTGCTCCGAACCCGCATTCGGCGGCGGGCGGATCACGCAGCCGATGGAAATATTTCTGGCGGGACGTGCGATCAGCCAGTGCGGTGAGAAAGGTCTCCCGCTTGAGGATATCGTTCGTGAGGTCGCGGAGGCATGGTTTAGCGACCATATTCCACTGTTTGAACCGGCTTCGCACTTGCGGACGCACTGCCTCGTCCGTCCGGGTTCGAGCGATTTGAGCGCGCTCTTCGACCGCAGTGCAACCGATGCCTCGCCTCTTGCCAACGACACATCGATCGGCGTCGGCTATGCGCCACTCAGCAGGCTCGAGAAGGTCGTGCTCGCCGCCGAGCATGAACTCGGGCGTATGGCCACACAAGGCCATCCGGAAATCGGCCGGGACATCAAGATTATGGCATTGCGGCACGGGGAACAGGTCCGCCTCACCGTCGCCTGCGCCTTCGTCGATCGCTACATTGACGGCCTGCCCACCTATTCGCGCGCAAAGAAGCTGGTCGCCGCCACCGTCGGCCAGATCGCCGAAGATCATCAGCTGCCCGCCGTTGTCGCGGTCAACACCGCCGACGACCCGGACGCCATGAGCCTTTACCTCACGGTTCTCGGCACATCGGCGGAAAGCGGTGACGACGGGCAGGCCGGGCGCGGCAATCGCGTGAATGGACTGATCACGCCCTTCCGGCCGATGACAATGGAATCGGTTCCCGGCAAGAACGCCATCTCGCATGTTGGCAAGCTGTACAATATCGCCGCCGGCCTCATTGCCGAGCGGGTCGCGCGACTGGACGGAGTTGGCGAAGCGCATTGCTTGCTCGTCAGCGGCATTGGAGGGGCCCTCAGCGAACCTCAAATGGCAACCGTACGCCTCCGACCGACGCATGGCGCCAACTGCGAGGACTATCGGGACGCTATCGCGGCGATCGTCGAGAATGAACTGTTCGGTCTCTCGACGGCAAGTGCCGATCTTGTCTCAGGAAGGCTGCGCATAGGCGACTGGCCCCTGCGCCGGGACAACTGATTCAGGGGGGCGCCCTAATTTTGCGTTCGATCGAAAGTTCGACTGTAATCTCCGACCCCATGAAACGTCGGATGAGTGACGCAAGTCGGTTGCAAGGAGATCATCTATGAACGGATTCGGACGAGTGAGCATCGGTGCCATGGCGTTGGCTATGTTGGCCGCGTCGCCTGCCATGGTGCAAGCGCAGGATACACATTCCGGGCACCATCCGGCCGACGCGCCGGCGGCCACGCCACAGCCTTCCACTCAACCTCCCGCCCAGCCAGACACCATGAAGGGCATGGCTGGCATGGGCGGCAAGGAAATGCCGATGAAGGGCGAAATGATGGATGGCATGCCAATGTGCAGGATGATGGGTGAAGGCATGAACATGACTGCCCATGTCGAGCAGCGTCTGGGTGCGATCCGGAGCGAGCTCAACATCACGTCCGCCCAGTCGCAAGCGTGGGACGCCTATGCCAGCGCGCTGCGCGGTGTCGCCGCCAATATGGATAATATGCGCGCCTCAATGATGGCGGGACATCAAGGGAACGCAACCATGTCGCCGATCGCGCGGCTAGACCGTCACGAGCATATGCTCGAAGCCATGCGCGACAACGTTCGCACGCTGCGTCCCGCGCTCGAAAGACTCTATGCGGGGTTGTCCACCGAGCAGAAACAACAGGCCGACACCCTGCTTAGCCCGCAAGGCATGATGCAGCAGATGCCGATGAGCGAAAAAATGCGGAGATAGCGATGACCACAACCCTCTATCTGCTCTTCTGGGCAGCCCTGTTCTTCGTTTTGATGCGGTTCGGGTGTGGCGCCCATATCATGGGGCACGGAGGTCATGGCCATCATGGCTCTCATGAAGGATCGGGCGACAGACTGCAGGAGCCGGGAACGGCGATTGATCCGGTGTGCGGGATGACGGTCGCTACGCCTGAAGCAAAGAGCAGCATTTATCGGGGCAAGGCCTATTATTTCTGCTCGGCGGACTGCCGGGACAAGTTCGAAGCCGCACCGCAGGAATTTGCTGGCGAAGCGCCCGCAAGGACAGTTCAAGGAGCGCATCACCATGGCGCATGATGCTCGACGGCCCGGTCCGGCCTTGATCCCGGTTTTCGCCTTCGGCTTCGCCCTCAGCCTGTTCCTTGTCTTCTCCTACGTGCTCTGCGTAATCGGCTATCTGTTATTCCCCGGAAGCTTGATCAATCATTCGGCGCTCGCGATCTTTTTGCCCGGATTCGAGCTCCTGAGCTGGCGCACCTTCTTCCTGGGTTTCGGCGAAAGCTTCGCCTGGGGCTGGTATGTCGCTCTTGTTTTCGGACCACTGTACAATTTTCTGGCCTCCTGGCGCAGGTAACTTCTCTTGGAAAAGGACCGGAACATGGAACAGGGGGACAGAAAACGGAAAGGCTTGTCGCAGCTCGATATCGTGTACATCATCGTGGCATTTTTGCTGCTCGTGATCCTGCAGAATTACTGGACGAGTTCTGGCCACCTGAAGACAATCCCGTTCAGCGAATTCCAAGCGCTCGTCGAGAAAAACGCGATCACCGACGTCGTTGTGGGCCCGACGACGATAACCGGCGCGTACAAGGCCGCTGGTCAAGAGGCCAACGGCAAAGGCAAGGGCGCAGCCGAGACACAGCATTTCTCCACGATCCGAGTCGATCCTGCGATCGCCGACGAGCTCCAGAAGCGCGGTATCACCTATCGAGGCGAAGAGCCGCCTGGATTTCTGTCGAACCTGCTTTCGTGGATTCTGCCCACGGCGCTGTTGATCCTGGCGTGGATGTTCCTGCTGCGTCCAATGGCGTCGGGAGGCCATGGCGGCTTGATGGGAATTGGTCGCAGCCGTGCCAAGGTCTATTCGGAAGAGAATGTCAAAGCCACGTTCGCCGATGTGGCCGGCGTCGACGAAGCCAAGCAGGAGTTGTCCGAAATCATCGGATTCCTGCGCGATCCCGAGAAGTATGGCCGCCTCGGTGCCCGCATTCCCAAGGGCGTTCTGCTCGTCGGACCGCCGGGCACCGGCAAGACCCTGCTCGCGCGTGCCGTCGCCGGCGAAGCGCATGTCCCCTTCTTCTCCATCACAGGCTCGGAATTCGTTGAAATGTTCGTGGGCGTGGGCGCGGCGCGCGTGCGCGACCTTTTCGAGCAAGCACGCAAGCAGGCCCCGGCGATCCTGTTCATCGACGAGCTCGACGCGCTTGGCCGGGCACGGGGGATCGACCTGCCTGGTGGGGGGCATGAAGAGAAGGAGCAGACACTCAATCAGCTTCTCGCCGAGATGGACGGCTTCGACCCGAGCGCCGGAATCATTGTTCTTGCGGCAACCAACCGCCCTGAAGTTCTCGATCCGGCACTGCTTCGTGCGGGCCGGTTCGACCGTCAGGTGCTGGTCGATCGTCCGGACCGCAAGGGACGCGTTGAAATTCTTCGCGTGCACATGATGCGGATTCGCGTTGAATCCGATCTCGACATCGACACCGTTGCGGGCCTCACACCGGGCTTTACTGGCGCCGATCTTGCCAATCTCGTCAACGAGGCGGCGGTCATCGCCACCAGACGCGGCGCGGAAGCGACGACCCTTGAGGATTTCACGCAAGCCTTTGAACGTTTGGTCGCCGGCATTGAAAAGAAGAGCCGGGTGCTCAGTCCACGCGAGCGTGAGACTGTCGCACATCATGAGATGGGGCACGCGCTGGTCGCAATGAGCCTGCCGGGTACCGACCCCATCCAGAAGGTCTCGATCATTCCGCGCGGTATCGCCGCGCTCGGCTATACGCTGCAGCGGCCCATGGAGGATCGGTTCCTCGCCAGCCGCAGTGAACTCATGAACCGCATGGCGGCTTTGCTTGGCGGAAGAGCGGCAGAGGATCTCATCTATCAGGACGTGTCCACAGGGGCCGCCGATGACTTGCAGCGTGCGACCGACATCGCCCGCAGCATGGTGGTGCGTTTCGGTATGACTCCTGAACTGGGCCAGGTCGCCTATGAGCCGGAGACCGGAAGCTTCCTTGTCGGCCAGACGCCGCTCTGGCGGCCGAAAACCTATGGCGACGGCACCGCGGAGGCCATCGACGAGGCCGTCAGAAAGCTGATCGACGATGCCTTCACAACCGCCCGCGGCGTCCTCGCGCACAACCAGGCCTTGCTGGAAAGGAGCGCGAAAGATCTGCTCGCCCATGAGACGCTCGGGTCCGCAGAACTCGAACATCTCAAGAAGGAGCTGATGGTGGCCCCGATGGCAGACCAGCAAACTGAGCCCGCGCTCAATGCCGTGTCGGCGAGTTGATCTGTGTCCGATGCTCAGGGCGAAGCGCTGGGTGGCGGCCTCCATCGAATAGAGCCAAGTCGGCTGTACGGCATAAGGGTTGTCATGGATAAAATTGATCCGGCAATCACGCGAGTTTCCGCTCGATTGCCGCGAACTACTCATTTGAAGGATTTGAGGAATGACCACAGGATCACGGCATATTGATCATGCGGTTCACCAGGCTCGCCTCTGGCTAGGGGATCTGGACGCGGAGCTTGGCGACGTGGATCAGGCACATACTTATGCGTTGCTGCGCGCCGTCCTTCACGTCTTACGCGACCGCCTGCCTCCTGCCGAGGCCATCCAATTCGGCGGACAGCTGCCAAACCTGATCCGCGGGATCTATTATGAAGGGTGGAGCTTTCAGTCTCATCCAACGCGTCTCCACTCGATGATCGAGTTTGTGGAGGCGGTAATGGCCGCCATCGCACCGACGAAGCTGCGTCATCCAAGACGTGCCGTCGAGGCTGCACTCGCAGTCGTCGGGCGCCATGTTTCAAGTGGCGAGATCGAGGACATACGAAGCTGCCTGCCCGAGGACATACGCGCGAGCTGGCCCCAGGCCTCATCCTCCACCCGGACCTCGAGCTGAAATCAGCACACAATTTCACGCTCACGCGTGCAATATTCGACGCATTGGCCGGCGTGAACTCTAGCCAGTACCGAAGGATTTCGAAACGAGGACTGTGCGAGATCGAACGGCGGGTTGAAGCAATCCTGGGCGGGCCACTTGAGCGGTATCGAAATCGCAGACCTGACGCTAGAGTCGGATGACATTACATTGACGCATAGCCGGAGTTTCTGAGGTAGTTTGCGCACTCATCTGGCGGGAAGGCATCGAGCAGCGAACCGATACGCTGCCATGTGGCTTGGACGGAACGCTCTGCGGCTTTGCGGAGCAAGTGCTTGAGCTTGGCGAAGACCTGTTCGATCGGATTGAGATCGGGGCTATAGGGCGGCAGGAACAGGAGGTGCGCGCCTCTGGTTCGGATTGCAGCCCTGACAGCGGGCCTCTTGTGACTTGAGAGGTTGTCCATCACGACGATGTCGCCCGGTCCCAGTGTCGGGCAGAGTTGCTCTTCGACCCATGCGGTGAAGGTGACGGCGTTGATCGGCTGATCGAACACGAACGGGGCATCGATCCGGTCGCAGCGCAGCGCGGCGATGAAGGTCATCGTCTTCCAATGGCCGTAGGGCACCTTGGCGTGGAGCCGCTGGCCGACCGGCGCCCAGCCCCGCAAAGGGGCCATGTTGGTCTTGGCCCAGGTCTCGTCAACAAAGACCAGACGCCTGGGATCAGGCCGGGCCTGGAACTTCTTCCACTGCTCGCGCCGCCGGGCCACCTTCGGCCTCAACTGTTCGGCGGGAAGAACGCTTTTTTTGAAGCTCAGCCCCTCGGCGTGGGCAAAGCGCCAGACCTGCACGTAATCAACCTTCACCCCGCGCTCAGCCAGTTCGGCCACCAGTCCGCGCAAGGTGAAGTCGCTGCCCGTTCGCTCCAGCAGCCAGTCGCGCAAGTCGCCCGTCAATAGCCGGGGTTTGTGACCGCCGATCTGCAAAGGCGCAACGCTCCCGGTCTGCCGGTGATGCTTCACCCACTTGATCGCGC
>Ga0207876_1000029_pt1 | contig 99331 bp, 95 predicted proteins | sample MalvirmetaMSP146_FD_184237 | JGI IMG/M metagenome (GOLD analysis project Ga0207876, IMG submission 184237) | Marine viral communities from the Deep Pacific Ocean - MSP-146 (SPAdes) | ecosystem: Environmental > Aquatic > Marine > Oceanic | place: Pacific Ocean | collected 2011-07-10
GGCGTTCCGTCAGGAGGACGGCAGCTACAACGTCGTGTGGTCGCGCCCGACGCGCCGCCGCGACCTCGCCTCGGAGATGGCGCCCAAGGCCGACGAGGGCCTGCCGCCGCTGCCCGGCGCCGACGAGACCGCCGGCCCCGCCACACAGGGCACCGAAGCCGGCCTCGGACAGTCCTCCGCAAGCCATGCCTTCGGCTGCGAGCCGCAGCAGGAACAGCAGCAGGAAGGCGGACGCCGGCAGCGTCGTCAGCGCGCGCCGGAGCAGGCGGAGGAGCCCGAAACCGTCTGAACCTCCCCGTGCCCGGTCCCACACCTCCAGGCCGGGCACACCCTCCCGCTGGGCTCGCTTCGCTTCTCGCGAAGCGGGCCCTGTTTTCATTTACCCGGCAGCCCGCACGTCTGCATTCCGGCTTCAGTCTCCCTCTTGCGGAACCCGTCGTCGTGCCATGGCCAGCAGCGCAGCGACGACGCATCCCGCGACGATCCCGAAGGTCAGGTCCTTGACCAGGGTCAGCCCAAAGGTCGCCAGGAGCACCAAGGCCGTGGGCCAGCTGCGGATCAGGCGCAGAAACTCCGCCTTCTCGGCCATGTTCCAGCACACCACCAGAAGGACGCCGGCGAGCGCGGAGAGCGGAACGTACCGTGCGAGCGGTGCCGCGACGAGCATGAAGAGCAGGACGAACAGCGCGTGCATCATGCCCGACAGCGGACTGATCGCGCCGGCCCGAATGTTGGTTGCTGTGCGTGCGATCGTGCCGGTGACGCTGATCCCTCCGAACAAGGCGGACACGATATTGGCAAGCCCCTGCGCAACAAGCTCCATGTTGGAGCGATGCTTGCGCCCGGACATGCTGTCGGCGACCTTCGCTGACAGCAGACTTTCGACGCCGCCGAGCAGCGTAAACGACAGGGCCGACGGCAGCAGCTGGAGAACCAGCGCCCACGACAGCTGCGGCGCCTGCGGCGTCGGAAGCCCACGCGGGATCTCTCCGAAACGGCTGCCGATCGTCTCTGCCGGAAGCTGCAGCCAGGCGGCAGCTATCGAAGCCAGGACGACCGCGATCAGCATACCGGGCCAGTTCGGCCGGAACCGGCGCACCACGAAAATCAGCGCGGCGCATCCCAGGCCGAGCACCGCGGCCGCGGGCGTCACCGTCGAAGCCGCGTTGCCCAGCCCCACCAGCTTGGGGATGAGGGGGCCAGGTTCCGCTCCGTCGAGATGAAGACCGAAGAGGTCCCGGATTTCTCCGGAGAAGATCGTCACCGCAATGCCGCAGGTGAAGCCCACCGTCACCGGATGGGGAATATGGCGGATCAATGAGCCCAGCCGCGAAAGTCCAATCAGCGTCAGCAGGGCCCCGGACAGCATCACGGTGACGAGGAGGCCGTTCAGACCGAATTTCGTCGTGGTCGCCGCGACCAGAACAATGAAAGCCCCGGCGGGACCCCCAATCTGATAGCGGCTACCGCCCAAGGCCGAAACGAGGAATCCGCCGATGATCGCGGTATAGAGCCCTCGCTCGGGCGACACCCCCGAAGCCACGGCGATCGCCATCGACAGCGGCAGAGCGACGATCGCGACCGTCACGGCGGCCAGCACGTCCTTGCGAAACGACGAGAAGGAGTAGCCCTCGCTCAGGACCGTGAGCAGCTTCGGCCGGAAGAGATGCGATGTCGCCGTTCCGTCAGGCATCGCTATGACGCCGACGCATTGTCCGGCGTGCGCCGCACGGGCTCGCGCAGGGTCGGGCTGGTGGGATCGCGCAGCCGGACGCCACGCCCGCCACTCGTGCTAACGCTGTTTTCCCGGATGAGTTCGATGCCCTCGCGTTCGAGCGCGTCGACCACCTTGGTCAAGGTGTCGACGACGCCCCGGACATAGCCATCGCTCGCCGCTTCCATCCGCTGGATCGTGGGAAGCGATACGCCGGCGCGCTCGGCGAGCGTGCGCTGGTCGATTCCGAGAAGCGCGCGCGCCGCGCGAAGCTGGGCCGGAGTGAGCATCGGCATGATGTAAAATACATCAGAAATGACGTCAAGGATCGCTTAAAAGCGTTGTAGAGTATCTATCATGCTATCCTAAACTTGCTTTCAGCGCCATCAAACTGCTAACGCTCAGGCACCCAAACCACCTTTTTAACCGCGCGCGCTCGACGCGACGCCCAGGTATTCGGAGAGTTTCGATGTCGGACGCCCTTATCGCTGAAACGCTGGCCGCCCCGACTCGCCATCGTCGCCTCGCCGCCTGGGTGGACGAGATCGCCGCCCTTACCAAACCGGACCGGGTCCACTGGTGCGATGGCTCCGAGGCCGAGTGGGACGCGCTTACCGCGCAGCTCGTCGCCGCCGGAACCCTGCGCCGCCTCGATCCCGCGAAGCGTCCCAACTCCTTCTGGGCCGCATCCGATCCACGCGACGTCGCGCGCGTCGAAAGCCGCACCTTCATCTGCGCCGAGGACGAGGCCGACGCCGGCCCTACCAACAATTGGCGCGCACCGCATGAGATGCGCGATACGCTCCACGGCCTATTCGACGGCTGCATGCGCGGACGCACCATGTATGTCGTGCCCTTCTCCATGGGGCCGATCGGCTCGCCCATCAGCGCGCTCGGCGTGGAGATCACCGACAGTACCTATGTGGTGCTCTCGATGCGCGTGATGACGAGGATGGGCGCACCGGCGCTGGCAGCCCTGGGCGATGACGGCGAATTCGTTCCCGCGGTCCACTCGGTCGGCGCTCCGCTGGCGCCCGGCCAGGCCGACGTCGCCTGGCCCTGCAACGAGACCAAATATATCGTCCATTTCCCTGAAACGCGCGAGATCTGGTCCTATGGATCGGGCTATGGCGGCAACGCCCTGCTAGGCAAGAAATGCTATGCGCTGCGCATCGCCTCGGTCATGGCCCGCGACGACGGCTGGCTTGCTGAGCATATGCTGATCCTCAAGCTGACCTCGCCCGAAGGCGGCGTGCATTATGTCGCCGCCGCTTTTCCCTCGGCCTGCGGCAAGACCAACCTCGCCATGCTGCAGCCAACCATTCCAGGCTGGAAGGCCGAAACGATCGGCGACGACATCGCCTGGATGCGCTTTGGCGACGATGGCCGGCTCTATGCCATCAATCCCGAGGCCGGATTCTTCGGCGTCGCACCCGGGACGAGCGCAACGACCAACGCCAATGCCCTGGCCAGCCTCAACGCCAACACGATCTTCACCAACACCGCGCTCACCGCCGACGGTGATGTCTGGTGGGAGGGCCTGACGAAGGAGCCGCCCGACGGGCTTACGGACTGGCGCGGCCAGGCCTGGTCTCCCGATCTCGGGACGCCGGCCGCCCATCCCAACGCGCGCTTCGCCTGTCCCGCCGGCCAGTGCCCGGCCATCGCACCCGAATGGGAGGATCCCAAGGGCGTCCCGATCTCGGCGATCCTGTTCGGCGGCCGGCGCGCGACGACCGCTCCGCTCGTCACCGAGGCCTTCGACTGGCAGCACGGTGTGTTCCTGGCCTCGAATGTCGCCTCCGAAGGTACGGCTGCGGCCGAGACCAAGATCGGGGATGTCCGCCGCGACCCCTTCGCGATGCTGCCCTTCTGCGGCTACAATATGGGCGACTACTTCGCGCATTGGCTCAAGCTGGGAGCAGAAGCAGCGGATCCAGCCAAGCTGCCACGCATCTTCTACGTCAACTGGTTCCGCAAGGATGCCCATGGCCGCTTTCTCTGGCCCGGCTTCGGCGACAACGCCCGCGTCCTCAAATGGATCGCGGACCGGCTCGACGGGTGCGTCGAGGCGGAAGACAAGGCCATCGGCCGCCTTCCCAATAGGCACGACCTCGATCTGCAGGGGCTCGATCTGTCGGATGACGCGGTCACCGCCTTGCTCGCCGTCGATGACGATGAATGGCGCGCCGAGGCCGAGCGCATCCGCCGTGACTATGCGCGCTTCGGCGACCGCCTGCCCGCCGCCTTGACCGCCGAACTCGGCGCGCTCGAAGCCCGTCTGGCGTGAAGGGCGCCATCGATCGTGACCGACGCAAACGACGACTATGTCTATGACGAAGCCTCTGGCGACTGGATCACCGCTGCCGAGGCAGCCGTGAATGCCCGGACCGCCGAGACGATCGAGGTCCGCGATGCCGTTGGCAACGTCCTCGCCGATGGCGACAGCATCATCACGATCAAGGACCTCAAAGTGAAGGGGGCGGGGCAGACCCTGCGCAAGGGTACCGTGATCAAGGCGATAAGGCTGACCGGCGACGCTCAGGAAATCGACTGCCGCTACGAAGGCATCAAGGGCTTGGTCCTGCGCGCGGAATTCGTCCGCAAGCACTGACATGGCTGGCGAGGCTTCGCCGACCGCTCCAAGGACGAAGCAGGCCGGTGCCCCGCGGCCCGATGGTCATGGAGCCTGACCGAGTTGCGTGGACGGCGTCAGAACCTGCGCCCATCGCCGTCCACGCGGCCGGTGATCATGCCCGACCACTTGGCGCCGCGCCCTTCTCGTGTCTGGCGCTAGCCGAGCGCCGCCCGGCATGACCTGACGGCGTAACGCCGCCGTGGAAGGCGCGCCGATGTCAAGCTGCGACGCAGGCCGTCCCCGACCATTTGGGCACCGATGAATGTCTGACGCGCGCTGCAGTCGTGCTGCCGGCGTGTCTCGCCGTGGCGGGTCCGTGTGAAGACCGTCCATGCCGCGCGCCTTGCCGATATCACCGCGGGGCCATCCGCTTGTCTGGATGAACGCTACGCCCGTGCGGGATCCCCGCAACCCGCCATTTTCCGACCGTGTTGAGGCCTGACGGCCTCTGCCCGCACCACTCGAAAAATGGGGGTTTCCCCGCGCTGAAGCGCAGGTGCGGTGCCCCCTCGATTGTTCATCCCAGCGGGATCGGCCCGCTGGCGTGAAACGCGAAAGGCATCAGGCCATGAACAAGGTTTTTCTCTCGGGCCGCATCACCTCGGACATCACCCGCTTCGGCACGGACAGCAAGGGCGGCGTCAGCTTCAGCCTCGTCACCTCGAAGCCGGTGATCAAGGACGGCCAGGTCCAGAAGGACGACAACGGCTACACCGAAACCTACGACGAGTTCCATCAGGTCAAGGCCTTCAACGGCCTCGGCAAGTCGGTCGCCAACAACAAGAAGAAGGGCGACAAGCTCCTGGTGGTCGGCGAGATCCGCTACAGCCGCAACGAGCGCGACGGGCGCACCTACTACAACACCGACATCGTCGCCGAGGAAATCGAGTTCCTCTGACCGTCTCCCGGGCGGTCGCTCGCGGCCGCCCTCCACCTTCCTTCAGATGGAGAGCAAGATGTTCACTCTCACCAGCTTCGACGACATCGCCGGAATCGCCCAGGGCGTCGAGATCACCAACCCCAACATGGTCGAGCGCATCCGCCGCGCGGCAGACAGCCTTAACCGCCACGAGATCGCCGCGCACCTCGGCCAGGCGATCACCGAGGCGACCGACGCCGCGCATGTCCGCGACTTCGAGGAAGTGCAGTTCGGCGAGGCGAGCGCCGATGCGATCGTCGATTGCGAATATTACGAAGATCTCGCCGCAGCCTGGTCGCTGATCGCCAGCGAGCATCAGCTGACCATTCCCCATTCCATCTTCGCGCACGACGGGTCGGTCCACTGACCCGTCACACGCCTTTCGAACGGAGTACCGTCATGATCAAACCTGCCCCTTCGAACACCGCCGCCGCCCATTGCTACGGCATCGTCCTTCACCATCGGCTCGCCTGGTGGCTGGTCGAATTTCCCGAACTCGACGCGGCGCCGACCGCCGCGCGCAAGCTTTCGGGCAAGCTCACGCCGGGCATGGCCGACTGGCTCCGCTCCGAGACCGGCGATGCCGGTCTCGCGGCCGACGTCGCTGCGCTCCATCCCCAGAGCCGGTGCTGGTCCGGCGAATTCTCCTACCTCCCCGCGGCCGGCGCCGCCGACCAGATCGACATCGATGCCCATCCCTGGGGCAGCGAAGCCGGTGAACTCGAGACCCGGCTCGCGCGCACGATGATCGATGCGACACTGCATCCGGTTCCCGCGGGCTTCATCTCAGTCTTCACGGGCCTACCGCCGGAGAACCAGCCCGTGCTCGCGATCAGGTTGAGCGGCTACACCTGTTCGACCTTCGAACTGCTCACCGCCCGGCATATGCCGACCTATCGGCCGCGGTCGCCCTGGCGCGACATCTCGGCCGATGCGGTCAGCGATAGCGGCAGCGACATCATCGGCTGGCAGCCGGCGGCCGACTGGATCAGGCCTATCTGATCCGTGCGGCGAAGCCGGCGAGTGTCGTTGGCTTCGCCCTGCCTTTCGCTCGAGCCTGACTATCATCTGCCCGCGCGAGCGCACAGCCGGGCGCCACCACCGCTGGTGGCGTTTTCCACTTGCCGTGCCCACCTCCCGGTGAAATCCGGACGCCGGCGGCTCCTGTCGTGACCCGGCTCTCATGCGTGCCGCAGGTTGTGCCGCGCCTTGTGCCGCGTGAGGTTCATCGCCCTGCCGCGAGCCGCGTTCACTGCGCCCGGGCCCTATCGCTCAGCCCCGTTCGGACATGCGGGCGCGAGCGTGTCAGCCGGCGATCGAACTGCCTCGCAGCCAGCTCCTCAATCCAGGTGATCGATACCGTGACGCCCCAGGACGTCAGGCACCGGGGAGGTTTGCGGTGACCATCCAGTGCCGGGCGGGCCGGCGAGGTTTTGCCCGGACAAGAAGAAGAGAAGAGGGTTTCGGCGCATCCCGCCCAACGCTTCGCGCCGGGCGGGACCGGGGCTCTATTCGCTAAGCCGCCGCCCGCGCGTACCGCACGTGCCCCGGCCAAGCTCACGGAGCCAGGCCTTCGGCCCGTCTCCGCCCATTCGGGTGACGAACCCGCTTGCGGGATTCCCCCGGTGAGGTTTGAAATCCCTATTCCTCTCTTGTGTCTGCCTAGTTTGGCATGCGGGGTTGGCAGTCCGTCGAGGATGAGCGGTCCCCCCAATTTTTTCGTGCGGCCGCTGCCGCGCCCACCCGAAAAAAATCGGTTCCCCCGCTCCCCGCTGGTGCGGCGTCAACCGGGGTCCGGCCGCGGCCGGCTTCCCGGTTAACGTCCCCGACCTCCCTGACCGCCGCATGTCCTGAACAAGGCCTCATCGCGTGGATGAGACATCCAAAAGCCACGGAGGCCAACATGTCCAAGTCCTTCTCGAACTTCGCCGATTTCGCCAGCTTCATCGCCAGCGAGACGGGAACCGACCAGCGTAGCCCGCTCTACGAAGCCGCCTTCATCGAGCATGACGAGCGCGCCAAGCTTTCGCCTGTCGACGAGAGCGAGCAACTGGAAATGCCCGATCCGGAACAGAGCCGAGCCGCCGTCGAAATGGTGATGGCGACGCTCTTCGATGTGTTCCGCGACACCCGCCTCGAACCCTTCGCGAGCGATCTCGCCTGGGGCTTCGTCAACAGCTTCCATGTGGTGGCGAAGCGCATCAGCGACCGCGAGGACGATGCGGCCAAGGAGCTTGGCGAACTCGCGCGCAGCTTCGATCCCAGCGAAATCTACGCATCGCAGATCGAGGAGGCGCAGCTGCTCTGCCAGACGCTGCAGGGGTGCCGGGATGCCATGGAATGCATGCGCGACCACGCCGCCGACGTCTACCGGGTCGAGACCGGACGGCCCTATTCGCCGACGCGCGGCAGCCGGGTCTCGAAGGGCGTCACCGCCTCGATGATCGACGCCCGAGACTATCTCGCCGCCCGGATGCGGGAACGCCGTGAGCAGTTCGCTCCGGAAGGTCCGGTCGTTGCCTTCTCGGGCGGTCAGGTCTGGGAGGATCATGACATGCTCTGGAAGGGTCTGGACTCGATCCTGGCCCGCATCCCGGAGATGATCCTCGCCACGACAGCACAGACCAAGGGCTGCGATGCCATCGCGCAGGCATGGGCAGCAGCACGCGGCGTGAAGGTCATCATGTTCCGCCTCGACCGCCGGCTGGGGGCCAAGGCCGCCTTCGTCCGCAACGATCGGCTGCTCGCCCTCAAGCCGGTCGAAGCTGTCGTCTGCGAAGGCTCCGGCATCCAGATGAACCTCGCCCAGAAGCTGCGGCAGGCAGGCGTTCCCCTCCACATCGTGAAGCTCGAACCGTCAGCCAAGCCGCAGCCCGCCCAGCCCACCGGCAGAACCGCAAAGTCGCGGGACGAATTCGATCCCTGGACCCAGGACGACTATTACGCCGCCATGGTGAACGGCGGTGGTCGCCGTCGTCGGTGACGCGTCCGGGAGAGGCTCCGGCAATCGCCGGGGCCTCTCCTGCTTTTTCGCTGCGAGGATGCGGTGCGCGGGGGCATCGAACCCCCGCGCACCGCCGGGCGCTGGCGCGCGCCGCACGGACAATACCCGAAAGGGCCAAGGAAAGAGGGGAGAGGCGAGGCGCTTTCAGCCGAGGAGACCAAGCCCGTGTCCATCCTGTTCCGCATCACCGAGCCGGCCGACGATACAGCCTCGCCCAGCGCCATCATCACAGCCCGCAAGCTTGCGGCTTTCCGCCGGTTCCTCCGTTCCGAAGGAGATCGTATCGGCATCGCGCTGCTCGAACCCGACGAATATCTTGGCGACAGCTTCGAGGCGCGCGTCTGTCCACTCGCGCTCGCCGCGATCACGGGCATTTTCGACCACGAGGCCACTGTCATCGCAGTCGTCGAGGAGGCCCAGTTCAGAGGCAAGCGCATCGCGATCCATCACTGCCCGAGCAGCGCCGAGATCATCCTGCGCGTCGCCCTCACGTCCGATCAGGGCGTCGAACTCGATCTCGCCTACGGCAATGCCTACGCGCTGCTCGAAGCGCTCGCGATCGAGCCTGACAGCGTCGGTGACATCCCCATCGATCTCCTACGCGCCCGGCTGTCCGATCCGGCCACGCCGAGCCGCGCGGCGCTGCGCGGTGTCGGTCATTACCTGCCCCGACTAGAGCGTCTCGTCGCGAGCGCGCAGGAGCGCGAGGCTGCCCGCTTCGCATGGGCCTGACATGCGTTAGTCCCGGCAATTCTTCTCCGGCGGGATCCTGTCGGTCCTTCGACGCATGAGGCTGTCGATCGCCGCCTGTAAATGACAGGTCGCCATCTGCTCGCCAGCTTGCTCGAGCGCCGCCATCGCCTCACGCATCAGCACGACTGCGAGGGCCCGGCGGACGTTTGAATCGATTCCCTGCGGATCATATATGTCGATTGATTCCGGCGTGCGCGGTGCGGCTTTCGCGCGGCGGGGAACAATCTCTCGTCCCGAATTGGTCATCCCCAGGCTCCCCGCAATGCGCAAAGGTCGAACCCTTGCTCAAAACTCCCGCGCACGAGGCGCGGGAGCCGGGGCTGGTAACACGTCGAGACATGCGCCTACGCTTTTAGCACCAAGGCACCTGGACATATGCGCAGGCACCCCGGCGTGAGATCACACCGAGCTGCCTTTCTCGACGGGATTACCAGTCCCGGCGCCACGGCCTTCGCGGCGCAAACAGCCACCTATCACAGACATGGGAAGACACCAAGGTGGGTCGTCTGAACAGCGAGCCACAGTGCCTTGCCGGCAGGCACGGACACGTGCCTAAGATGGGAGACGGGACCCAAGCTCTCTCACATCTCGGCATCAGACGAGGCTTCATCGCCAAAGCATGACGCTGGGTGTCGATCGGCCGTCAAGGATCAGCGGTCCCCCCAATTTTGCCGGCCGGCGCGCTGCGCTTCCCGGCGACAAAATCGGCTCCCCCCGCTGCCCGCTCACGCGGCGGCCATGCCGTCCCTGACCGCCTCAACACCGCGTCCAGATGAGCCCATCCTCATCGATGCGAGATGGGGAGCGCACCATCATCAACGGAGGCTTCGATGGACAATCTTCACCACTCCCTGCGCACGCTGTTCAGCACCCCATTCTGTCCAAACTGCACGACCCTCTTCGACGCCGAGCAATATGATCATGTCGACGAACGCGCGCGCTGCTCGCACTGCGGAACCGTCTATCGGATCCCCGACGACCATGTGCCGGACAATCCGGATGACGACATCGACGACGTCCGGCCGGATACCGCCCATATTGTCCAACCGCACGAGCCGGGCTACTGGCCAGCGCAAGCGACTGGCTTCCGGCTCATTCGCCTGCTCGAAAGATATCTCGCACTTACCCAGACCTGCGGGCGCTTAGTCAGCGTTGCCCAAACCTCCACCGAACGGGATTTCTTCAGGGCCGAGCATGACCGGCTCTACCGCCTAACTTGCCGCATCGCACGCCAGGTCGCCCGATCGAACGGCTACGCGATCCTTCGAGCACTCTCGGACGATAGCCCGGCCTATCGCGTGGTGATCCAGAACCAGCCTATCGCTCTATCCGGGGGTTCGTGCATCAAGGAGACGCCGCAGTTTCTGACCCTCGAACAGTTGCGTGCCGACGCGGAACGGCTCGCCGAAGCGGAGATGCGGGCCACCGCCGGCGCGACGTACGAACTCTACGCCCGCCAGTTCTCCACGGCCTGTGCACGCGCCATCAACAAGCTTGATCCGGACCTGCGCCGCTACGCCGTCAAGATCGCCAATGACCACGGCTACATCGCGGGCGAGGACGAGCGATATGCCGACTTCGGACCCGGCCTATGCTCCCTGACCGGCATCGACGAACACTATTGCCATTGCGGCCGTCACCCCTGACGGCAGCCGGGACCGGGCCACGCGCTCGGTCCCGTTCTTTCGACGAGATGGCTCGATGCCCCGGCTCGCTCGCGTGCCATGCGGACCCTTCGGTCCGCACGTCGCTACGCCTCGGCCGAGGTCTCCCGACGAGAGGGAACATCTCTCACAGTCTTCCCATTCTGTCAGACGTCCGAGGCCGCCTCAAGGACGGCGGGGCCCCACGATTTTCTTCGGCGGATCGAGGGGAGGCGCTCGTCCTTCGGCGTGGTGGCCGCCGAAGAAAATCGTGACCCCCACCGCCGCTTCGCGGCCCGCTTCGCGGGTCCTTGACCCGGCCTCGGCCGCCTGACGCGCCGCTCCTGTCATTCAAGACAGACAGGAGCGAATCCATGCAGATGATCTCGACCAGCGCCGCCGCCGACAACGCCGCCTTCTTCGCAGCCATCGCGAACGCCGAACGCCGCGCGCTTCACAGCTACTTCGACCAGCACGTCGTGGCGGACGACGAGGCGGGCTACATCACCATCGACGAGGGCGATTACGGCGCGCTGCCGATGACGATCATCGACCGGATCGTCCACAGCGTGCCGGGCGGACTGCTCGACGAATATTGAGGCAAGACGGGGAGGGGCGCGCACGCGCCTCTCCCTTTTTTTGTGTGGCGATGTTACGGGCATGGGGGGCATCGAACCCCCCATGCCCGTGCCGCGACAAGGGTCGCGGCGGGGGCTGTTCAGGCCGTGAGGCGCTTTTCCACTTCGTCGATGCCGAGCGACCGGATACGGGCAACGAGCCCACCCAATCGCTTGCCGTCGAGCTTCAGCAGGCCGGTCTTCTCAAGAGCCTGGATCGCGGCCTCGCGTTCCTTCTCTTCCAGCCGTTGCCGTCGCTCCTCGAGCTTGCGGCCTTCCTCTTCTATCGCTGCTCTTTCCTGTTCCAATGTGCGTGCCATGAAGGGCCTCTCGGTTCACGCTGATCGGGCTATGAACAGGCCCACTATAAGCGCTCACCGGCCATGCCGGAAGCACGGAATGCGCGCCCGCCAAGCGGTTGGTCAACTGCCGCAACCATGGCTTTCCTTCCGTCCACCGGACGGCCTGGCGTCCCGCCGGAGGCGCTTCCCCATGCCATTTGATCGCGTCACAAGACGCCCCGGGGAGTGGATCAGCCCTGGTGCAGAGAAGCACACCGAACGCACCTCGGTGCATTGGGTTCTGGAACAATTCCAGCGACTTATGGCGGTCTTGGTGCGTGTGCGGCTGTGGGACAGGATTTCGCTGCCCACAAAACACACGAAAATCGGCCATTTCAGCGTGTTACACGAGAACACGCTCCGCGCCGCGCATGCGATTTTCTTGCTCCACCGACACGATTGCGCTATAAGTCGGATCGGTTTCTGAGACCCCACCAGCCTCCCTGCTAGGAGGCTCGGTTTGACCATTCCCTACAAGCATTGCTCGGTCCGGCTCGACCGGAGCAAATATGATCGCCTCGTAGCGCTCGCCGCGGAGCGCGGATGCACGCCGTCCGACCTGCTGCGCGCGGCCGTCGATGCCTTCCTGGGATCCGGCCAGCTCTTGACCTCAAGCCACCGTCGGATCGCCCGCATCAGCGAGTTCCAGCATCTCGCGCTCGACATCATCATCCGCGAACAATTCCCCGAATATCGCGACCGCATCATCGCGGAAACCGACAAACGTCTGGAGCAATATCATGGCGCGTGAGGACATCCGCACGGACGGGCGTCCCGTCCCGCTCACCCATCATTCGGCGCGCGGCCGCGTGCAGCGCAATGCCGGCAATTTCACCCGCGGCAGCCAGCTACTCACCCATGAGATGCTGATGTGGTTCTCGGGCGCCAAGCTGCCCTTCATCCTCTGGTTCTTCGCCTTTCTCGCCGCCTGGTTCATCATCATGTCGCTCAAGCTCGACGAGCATGGTTTCCAGCTCGTCTGCATGAAGGTCTATGCGACCCTCTGGAACTGGATCGACCTCAATCCGAACAAGCGCGTCAACGTCACGCTGCCGAACGGCGACCTCATGCGCACCGTGATGAAAGCGGTGCCCTATATTCCCGAGGTCATCACAGCCTGGGCCGTCGCGATGCGGGGCCTCATCGGCGCTTTCCTGATCTCGGTCTTCATCACCATTCCGGCCGCCATCTGGTTCGTCGACATCTCGCATCGGCGCGGCCGTTCGATCCTTCAGGAACGGCATGAACGCGGCGCCATGCTGGTTGATCGCAGCGTGCTTCTGGTGGAGATCAACGAGCATAACCGGGTGAAGTTCGAAGAGGAGGCGGCCGACCTCTTCCCCGGCCTGTCCTCGCGGCAGGTTCTCGCGCTCCCGTTCCGAGCGCGCAAGGAAGCCGGCATCCATCATCCCTACACGCTCGCGGGCATCCCCTTTCCGCACCGCACCGAACAATCCCATGCGATGCTCATCGGCACCACCGGATCAGGCAAGACGACCGAGCTCAGAAGCCTCGTCACCCAGATGCGCGAGCGCCAGGACACGGCCGTCATCTTCGATCTCACCGGCGCCTATGTCGAAGCCTTCTACGATCCCACACGCGACACGATCCTCAATCCCATGGACGCGCGCTGCCCGGCCTGGTCGATCTTCAACGATTGCCGCACCCACAGCGAATTCACGGCCGCCGCGGCGGCGCTAATCCCTTCGGATGGCGGTTCGTCCGAACCCTTCTGGGCGCTCGCAGCGCGCACCCTCTTCATCGAGATGTGCATTCGCCTGATGGAGCGGGGGCAGACCAGCAATCTGGCGCTGTCCGAGAACCTGATGACGGCCGACCTGAAGCGCGTCCACCGCTTCCTCGCCAACACCATCGCCGACCCGCTCACTGCCCCCGAAGCGGCCCGCATGGCGGAATCGATCCGCGCCGTCTTCAACACCAATGCGCAGGTCCTTCGCTTCCTTCCCGACGAGGGCGAATCCTTCTCGATCCGCGACTGGATCACGCGGGACAAGAAGCCCGGATCGATCCTGTTCGTGACGTCGAACTATGTCGATCTGCCGATGAACCGGGCGCTGCTCACGCTGTGGATGGATCTCGCGATCAACCGGCTGATGACGCTGCCGCGCACCCGCAGCTTGCGCACCTGGTTCATGTTCGACGAGCTTGGCGCACTGCATCGCCTTCCGGCGATCGAGAATGGTCTCCAGACGGCGCGCGCGTTTGGCGGCGCGATGATCCTGGGCATCCACAGCTTCGAGAAGCTGGTCGAAGTCTATGGCGAGCAAGGGGCACGCAATCTCGCCTCGCTCGCCCGCTCCAAGCTCATCCTCGCGACGGCCGATCTCGACACGGCCGAGCAGTGCGCGCGCTACATCGGCAACCGCGAGGTTCGCCAGATGGATGAGGCCTATAGCTACGGCTACAATAACACCCGCGACGCTTCGACCCTGACCCCGCGCAAGCAGGTCGAACCACTCGTCATCGCCGATGACATCACCAACCTGCCCTCGATGCACGGCTTCGTGAAATTCCCCGACGGCTTCCCCGCCGCGCGCATCCTGCTCGAGTGGAAGGACTATCCCCAGGTCGCCCAGGGCTTCGTCCAACGGCCCGATGTCGGGCCGGTACGCTCAAGGCGCGGAGAGGAGGTGTTCGAGGAAGACGGGGCAGGGGAGGCGGGCGGGCGCGACGGCTCGTTGCAGGTCGTGGAGGAAGTGGCCGAGATCACCAATCTCGCCCGCGATCTCGCCGCACGGATCCTGTCGGCCGAGGTCGAGGAGGAGGACGATGCCGCCCGCCGCGCGGCGCAGCGGGCGGACGACCGGGACGAACAGGCGACGCCTGGCACGCATAGCGCGGACAGGGCGCAGGCGGCGCGCGCCAGCGGCGAGGAACAGCCGGTTTCCGCGCGCGACCGGGACGATCGTCGTGATGGCCACCGGCACGGGGAGACGAGCCCACAGGTCGAGGACCAGACCCTGATCGAGCTGCGCCACGACTTCTCCACCGGCCGCGAGGATGACGGCATGGACATGGGCATCTGATGCTCTCGGTCGCCGGCGTCCGCTCCGCTTCCGGTGCCGCGAACTATTTCGCGAAGGACGACTATTACACGGTCGAGGGCTCGTCCGAGATCAGCGCCTGGGGAGGGGAGGGCGCCGAGGCGATCGGCCTGTCCGGAGAAGTCTCGAAGGACGCCTTCGAGGGCGTGCTGAACGGTATCCTCCCAAGCGGCGAAGCGGTCGCCCAGGTCGAGAACCGGCGCGCCGGCTACGACCTCACCTTCTCCATGCCGAAGTCGGCTTCGGTCATGGCCTATGTCGCCGGCGACAAGCGCGTGCTTGACGCCAATATGGCCGCGGTCAAGGCGACCATGGCCTGGGTCGAGAAGAACCTCGCGGAAGGGCGTCGCGACATCGAGGGGCGCAAGGTCCCGGTCCAGACGGGCAATCTCGTCTACGCGCTCTTCCAGCACGACACGAGCCGGGCGCTCGATCCGCAGGCCCACATCCACGCCGTCATCGCCAACCTCACCCGCATGCCCGATGGCAAATGGCAGGCACTCCACGCCGACAAACTCTGGAGCCACAACAGCATCATCGGCTCGATCTACCATGCTTTCCTGCGCGCCGGGCTCGAGCGGATCGGCTATCAGGTGGACCTCAAGGGCAAGCATGGCACCTTTGAGATTGCCGGCGTTCCCAAGGCGGTCATCGGCGAATTCAGCCAGCGCCGCGAGGAGATCCTCGATCACGCAACGCGGCTCGGCATCAAGTCGCCGGAGGGCCTGCGCGAAATCACCAAACGCTCGCGCGATCCCAAGCTCGACGTCGAGGACCGCGCCGCGCTGAAGCAGGGCTGGATCGACCAGGCCGCTGCCCACGGCTTCGACGGCAAGGACCTGCGGGCAGCAGCCGAGGCGCGCGCCGGGATGGCGTCTTCGGAAAATGCTCTCGAGCGCGGCTACCGCGCCATTGTCGATGCCGTAACTGGTGCCCGCCAGACGCTGGGTGCGCTGCTCCGCCCCCAGGACCCTTTAGTGGACAATGCGCTCGCCCGCGCGGTCAAGTCGCCAGCGGAAGCGCGCGCGCAGCTCGCGGTCGCGTCCGCCGTCCGGATCCTCTCCGAACGTGAGGCCGCATGGCCCGTCAATCTGCTCGGCAAGACCGCGCTCGATCTCGGTCTCAAGGGCGTCACCGTCGACCTGATCGAGAGGCGGATCGACCGGCTCGTGCAGAACCGTCAGCTCATCCCGGGCGTCGCGACAGCCGCGGACCGGACTGGCCGCATGGTGACCACGCAGGAGGCGCTGCGGACCGAAGAGAAGATTCTTGCCGCCGTCGAGGAGGGGAAAGGGAAGTCCGAGCCAATTGTGGCGGCCGCCGATGCGCCGCAGCGATTGCAGGATGCCGCCGAACGGCCGCTCAATCCTGGGCAGCTCGCCGCCGCGACGATGATCCTGTCATCCGCCGATCGTACCGTCTCGGTGCAGGGCGCCGCCGGCACGGGCAAGTCCACCATGCTCCAGGCGGTCGCGCGGGTCGCCGAGGAGGAGGGCGCCCGGATCACCGGACTTGCCTTCCAGAACAAGATGGTCGCGGACCTCGCCGAAGGGGCGGGCATCAAGGCCCAGACGATCGCTTCCTTCGTGCTCGCCAACGAGCGGTTCGTGACCGAGCGTGACACGCTGGGATATGAGGCTGCGCGCGAGAAGCTCGCCGGTACCATGCTTCTCGTCGACGAAACCTCGATGGTGTCGTCGAACGAAATGCTCAAGCTCCACCAGATCACAGCAGCCTTGGGCGTCGACAAGCTCGTTCTGGTCGGTGACCGGCAGCAGCTCTCTTCGATCGACGCGGGCAAGGCCTTCGCCATGATCCAGGCGGGCGGCGGCACGATGGCGCGGATGGATCAGAATATCCGCCAACGCACCGACCAACTGCGCACCGTCGCGGCGCTCGCCAATATCGGCAAGGCCGGCGCGGCGCTGAAAGTGCTGGGGGACCGTGTCGTCGAGGCGGGGGAGCCGGCCGCCGCTGCGGCCGACATGTGGCTCGAGCTCTCCCCTGGCGAACGGGAGGCGACCGCTGTCTTCGCTTCGGGCCGCGACGCGCGCGCCGTCATCAACCAGCGCATCCAAGATGGCCTGATCGCGGAAGGGAGCGTCAAGGGCCAGGCGATCCATCTCACTGTCTTTGAGCGGGTCAACACCACGCGCGAGGAGCTGCGCTATGCCTCGACCTACCGTCAGGGCCAGACGCTCGAGGTCGGCCGCGGCGGCGCGCAGGACGTCGGGATCAAGGCGGGACGCTACGACGTCCTCAAGGTCCACGCCAACGGGAAGGTCGAACTGTCGGACGGTCGGCGCAGGATACGCTTCGATCCCCAGAAGCTGTCGCCGACCGAGCAGCGCGATCGCCTGCAGCTTTCTGAAAAGAAGGACCTTCAGCTGCGCGAAGGGGACCGCATCCGCTGGACGGCCAACGACAAGCAGCGCGGCCTGCACAATGCCGCGCTTGCGCGCGTTGTGGGCGTCGATGCCGATGGCGTGAAGGTTGAGACTGCGGACAAGGTGCTCCTCACGCTCAGCCTCGGTGACCCGATGCTATCTCGGCTCGACCTTGCTTATAGCCTTAATATGCACATGGCCCAGGGGATCACCACCGACAAGGCGATCACCGTCATGTCGTCGCATGAGCGCAACCTCTCGAACCAGCGCCTCTTCAACGTCGGGGTCACGCGCGTGCGCGACGAGCTGACAATGGTCGTGGACGACAAGGAGAAGCTCGCGCGGCAGCTCGACATGAATCCCGGCAACAAGACCTCCTCGCTCGAGACGCTCGGCCGCCTCGATATCGACGGCAGGAAGGGGCCGGGCGCGCAACCCCGCGAGAAGTTCGATCCCGGTCCGATCGACGGCGTCAACCTGTCCGATCTTGCTCCCGTTCCAAGCGATCTGCCGCCTCTGCCCGATGGCGCGGCATCTGCGCCGGCCGCGAAGGCCCCACAAGCGCCGCCCGATCTGAAACCCGATCGCGGCGATCCGCTGCCACCGCTGCCCGAGCGCAGCCTCGGGCTCGACTTGTGAATGGAGAAGTCGCCGGCGTGGTGCCTGCGGCGAAGAGAAGGAGACGAACGATGGGTTGGGAATTCGATGAGGCTGGCAAGTTCGGGAGCGAACGGGCAGCCGAAGACTATGCGAAGCGCAACAACATCGATCCGCGTGATGTCCAGCTGACCCGCAAGGGTGAGGAGGTCGAACTCAACATCCGCCGGTCGGCCCTCGATGGCCGTAAGCTGCGCGACAATGGCGAAGGTCGCCGGGACGGCTGGGGCTGAACGGAGGGCTACAATGAGCACATTTGAATTTCTCGCCTCGCTTCTGCTGGTGGGCGTCATCGTCGCGCTTGGCTGGTCGAAAATGTCCCGAGGCTTCACTCCACAGAAACCGCTCGACCCAGTGGCGCGGCCATTCATGACGCAGCGCGAGCAAGCCATGCTGGCCGCGCTCGAGCACATCCTGCCCATGTACCGCCTCCATGCCCAGGTCTCGATGGGAGCCCTCCTCAAGGTTCCATCGGTGCCGGGCCGGCGGCCGACCCCAGCGGACTGGAATCGCTTCCAGCGAAAGATCATCGACTTTGTGGTCGAGGATCCCACGACGGGAAGGGTGGTCGCCTTGATCGAGATCGACGATCGTTCGCACGATCCCGGCAAGGATCGGGAGCGTGACGCGATGACCGCCCGGGCCGGCTATCACACATTGCGGATCCCCGCTGGTGCAAGCCCCACGGTACAGACGGTGCTCGGTTTCGTGGGTGACCTTCGCGACGGTGCGGCGAGCGCCGCATATCAGGGATAACCGGCATGGGGCTCAAAGATCGCGACTATATGCGCGAGCGCTATCGCGCGCGCGCGAAGGGAACCCGATGGAACGATCGGGCCGGGCGCGTCGAGGGCGCCTGGTTCGATCCCGTCAACCGCGGTTTCGATTATCAGCGCGGCCGGTTGAGGGGATCGCGCGGTAATGCCGGCGGGATGCTGCGCTGGATGTCGCTCGCGTTGAGCCTGTTTCTCATCGCTATCCCGGTGTGGCATTCGCTGAAGCGGGAAGGCTGGCTGGCGGATAGTGAACCCGGATTACCCTTCCCCGAAACGGGCAGCGTGACGGTCAACCCCGCATTGGATCCGGCCGGGGCGACATCGCGGATGGCAGTCACGACCTCCGATGCGAACGCCGTCGTTCAGCTCTTCGACCCTCAAAGCGGGCGGCATGTGATCTCGGTCTATGTCCGCAAGAACGATCGGGCGATAATCGCGGTTCCACCTGGAACCTATCGGATGAAAGTGGCGGAAGGGCAGCGTTGGCACGGCCCGGTGGACTTTTTCGGTTCGTCAACGACCTATGACGCCGTCGTGCCGCTGATGGTGTTCACCAGACAACGGGGCAATGGCATCGACCTGCACAGGCGTCCGAACGGCACATTGCCGACACGGCCCAACTGGCGCGGTCCAGCGCCCCTGTAACGAACGATCATGCGGAAGCGCGGCCGAAGACCCGGTCCTATCGAGCGGCGGGCGCCGATACCTCTTCGGTTTTCAGCGCATGGGCAATTTCGAAGATATGAAGAATGATCGGGTCCTTCTCAGCAGATCGGATCGCTGCCTGCAACAGAATAGGAGGCGGTGACTGATCGAAAACGCGAACGATCTCGCCACTAGATATCTTCTCTCCCACCATGTTGAGAGGAAACAAGCTTACGCCGCCGCTGGACACGATGATATCGATCAGAGAATGCAGGTCGTTGCAGGTGTTTATCTTCCCGTCATGATATCCCAGTCCACCCAAGGCATCATGCATGATCGCATGCATGGGGGAGCTTCGTGCCAATGACCAGAACAGCAGGTCTTTTGGGGGCACGAGTCGCTGCTCCAGCATGTTCGCGAGGCTGGGAGACGCGAGCCATATCAACTCGACCTCGCCGATCCGCCGCGTCTTGATGCCGGGCATTTCAACGGGACCGATCGCGAAAACCAGATCGGCCGCGCCACTTAGAAGTCCATCGATCAGTTTCGATGTCAGGTCGATTTCGATCTCCAGTGAAAGCCCTGGCATCTCCTGACGGATCGCATTCACGAAAGCGGACAGGCAACTGGCGGCCGCAATTTCACCCGATCCGATACGGACGATGCCGGCCACGCTGCTGAGGTCCACCGGATTGAGCAGGGCCTGTTGAAGCGACGGCCACACCTGCTCGCATCGGCGCACCAGTTCACGGCCCTGGACAGACAGGATCATGTTACGCCCTTGTCGCGCGAACAACGGAATTCCCAGGTGATTCTCAAGTTCGCGTATTCGCGCGGAAATGCCCGGTTGCGTGGTGTTGAGGCGATTCGCTGCCGCGCTGAACGAGCCAAGGCGGTTGATCCAAAGCAGGGTTTCCAGATGGTAGAGCGCGATCCGATTCATCACCATTGGTTATACATACATCGAATGAACTATGATTTGAACTGATGTGACATTTATCTCATGGCCAGACCCCGAAAGCGCAGCAGGCAGGGGAAGGGAAGGGTTCGTGGCCAAAGAGCAGCATGTGAAGGCAGAGAGCCGAGCCGGGCCGGCAAGGCGGGCTTCGGTTTCATCTGGATCCGCCTCCAATCGCGAACGTCCGGCCGAGCCCGTCCGCTATCAGGCGACCAATGCGGAGATGCTGGAACTCTACCGCCAGATGCTGCTGATCCGCCGTTTCGAGGAAAAGGCCGGCCAGCTTTACGGCTTCGGCATGATCGGCGGCTTCTGCCATCTTTATATCGGGCAGGAGGCCGTCGCCGTCGGCCTGCAATCGGCTATGAGGGTGGGCAAGGACAGCGTCATCACCGGCTATCGCGACCACGGCCACATGCTGGCCTACGGGATCGATCCCAAGGTCATCATGGCAGAGCTGACCGGCCGCGCTGCGGGCATTTCACGCGGCAAGGGCGGGTCGATGCACATGTTCTCGGTCGATCATGGCTTCTATGGCGGCCACGGCATCGTCGGCGCGCAGGTGGGGCTGGGCACGGGCCTAGCCTTCAAGCATAAATATGCGGATGATGGCGGCGTCTGCCTCACCTATTTCGGCGACGGCGCGGCCAATCAGGGACAGGTCTACGAAAGCTTCAACATGGCGGAGCTGTGGAAGCTGCCGGTGATTTTCGTGATCGAGAACAACCAGTACGCCATGGGAACCAGCGTCAACCGCGCGTCGGCCGAGGACCAACTCTATCGGCGCGGCGAGAGCTTCCGCATCCCCGGCATCCAGGTGGACGGCATGGACGTGCTCGCTGTCCGTGGCGCTGCTGAGGAAGCCCGGCAGTGGGTGCTGTCCGGCAAGGGGCCGATCCTCCTGGAATTGAAGACCTACCGCTATCGGGGCCATTCCATGTCCGATCCGGCCAAGTACCGCTCGCGCGAGGAAGTGCAGGCGGTCCGCGACAAGTCCGATGCCATCGAGCATCTCAAGCAGGAGTTGGAGGCGGCCGGCGTCACCGAGGATGAGTTGAAGGCGCTGGAGAAGGAGATCCGCCAGATCGTTCAGGAAGCCGCCGACTTCGCCGAGCAGGCCCCGGAGCCCGAGCTTGCCGAACTCTATACCGATGTGCTGGTGGGGCAATATTGATGGCGATTGAACTGAAGATGCCGGCGCTTTCTCCCACCATGGAGGAGGGTACGCTCGCAAAGTGGCTCGTCAAGGAAGGCGATGCGGTGAAATCCGGCGACATCCTCGCGGAGATCGAGACCGACAAGGCGACGATGGAATTCGAGGCAGTGGACGAGGGCATCATCGCCAAGATCGTCATTCCTGAAGGCACCGACGGCGTGAAAGTGGGCGCGGTGATCGCGCTGATCGCTGGCGAGGGTGAAAGCGCCGTGACGGTCCAAGCCGCCGCCCCCGCTCCCAAGGTCGAGGCACCCGCGCCCAAGGCGGCGGAGCCGGCCCCGCAGCCGGTTGCGGCGCCTGCGCCCCGCGCGGCGGTTGCCGATCCCGATATTCCCGCCGGCACCGAGATCGTGAAGACCACGGTGCGCGAGGCGTTGCGCGACGCCATGGCCGAGGAGATGCGCGCCGACGACCGCGTCTTCGTGATGGGCGAGGAAGTGGCGCAATATCAGGGCGCCTACAAGGTGACGCAGGGCCTGCTGGAAGAGTTCGGCGATCGCCGCGTCATCGACACCCCGATCACCGAGTATGGTTTTGCCGGCATAGGCACAGGCGCGGCGATGGGCGGCTTGAAGCCGATCGTCGAGTTTATGACCTTCAACTTCGCCATGCAGGCGATCGACCACATCATCAACTCGGCGGCCAAGACCAACTATATGTCCGGCGGCCAGATGCGCTGCCCGGTGGTGTTCCGCGGCCCCAACGGCGCCGCCAGCCGCGTCGGCGCCCAGCACAGCCAGAATTACGGGCCCTGGTATGCTGCCGTTCCTGGCCTGATCGTGATCGCGCCTTACTCGGCCGCCGACGCCAAGGGGCTGCTGAAGGCCGCGATCCGCTCGCCCGATCCGGTCGTGTTCCTGGAAAACGAGTTGCTCTACGGCCAGAGCTTCGACGTGCCGAAGCTGGACGATCATGTCCTGCCGATTGGCAAGGCCCGCATCGCCCGCGCGGGGCGTGACGTGACCCTGGTGAGCTACTCCATTGGTGTCGGTGTCGCGCTGGAAGCCGCCGACAAGCTGGCAGATGAAGGTGTTGACGCGGAGGTGATCGACCTGCGCACGCTCCGCCCGCTCGATAAGGAAACCGTGCTGAAGTCGCTCGCCAAGACCAACAGGATGGTGGTGGTGGAGGAAGGCTGGCCGGTCTGCTCCATCTCCTCGGAGATCATCGCCATCGCCATGCAGGAAGGCTTCGACGACCTCGACGCCCCGGTGCTCCGCGTCACCAACAAGGACGTGCCGCTGCCGTATGCCGCGAATCTGGAAAAGGCCGCGCTCATCAAGGCGGATGACGTGGTCGCGGCGGTCAAGCGCGTCCGTTATCGCTGACGCCTGCGGAGTTTCGAAAATGCCGATTGAACTCAAGATGCCCGCGTTGTCTCCCACGATGGAGGAGGGTTCGCTCGCCAAATGGCTGGTGAAGGAGGGCGATGTGGTGAAGTCTGGCGACCTGCTGGCCGAAATCGAAACCGACAAGGCGACGATGGAATTCGAGGCGGTGGACGAAGGCATTATCGCGAAAATCCTCATCCCCGAAGGTACAGAAGGCGTGAAGGTCGGGACCGTCGTCGCCATGCTTGCCGCCGAAGGCGAGGATATCACCGCTATCGGGGAAGGGGCTGTTCCCGCGCTTCTGCCGGCCCCCGAGATTGCCGACAAGGTCGCTACATCCATTCCCGCCGCTGTTCCTGTCGCGTCGTCAGCCGCACCCGCAATTGGTGCCAGCCGTATCAAGGCCAGCCCGCTTGCCCGTCGTCTGGCGGAGGCAAGCGCCATCGATCTTTCTACGATAAGAGGCTCCGGGCCTAATGGCCGCATCGTCAAGGTTGACATTGATGGCGCGACGCCTGCCTCGATGCCGGCCGTCGCTCCGGGGGTCCCCGCGGCGTTTGCCGCCGCAGTACCGTCGATCGAACCCGACATTCCACACGAAGTCGTCAAGCTGTCAAACATGCGGAAAGTCATTGCCCGACGGCTCACCGAATCGAAGCAGCAGGTTCCGCACATCTACCTCACGGCCGATATCCACCTCGATCCATTGCTGAAGCTTCGGGCCGATCTCAACGACGGGCTTGCCGAACGCGGTGTCAAGCTCTCGGTCAACGATCTGCTGGTCAAGGCCTTGGCGGCCGCCCTTATCGAAGTGCCCAGCTGCAATGTGCAGTTTGCCGGCGACAATCTGCTGCGGTTCAGCCGCGTCGATATTTCGGTGGCGGTATCGATCCCCGGCGGCCTGATCACGCCGATCATCGCGGGCGCGAACGCCAAGGGCGTTGCCGCAATCTCCAGCGAGATGAAGGATAGGGCGGAGCGCGCGCGCAACGGTAAATTGCAGCCGCATGAATATCAGGGCGGCACCGCCAGCCTGTCGAACATGGGCATGTTCGGCATCAAGCAGTTCGAGGCTGTCATTAACCCGCCCCAGGCCATGATCATGGCGATCGGCGCGGGCGAAAAGCGGCCTTATGTAGTGAACAATGCGCTGACCGTTGCCACGGTGATGTCGGTAACCGGCAGCTTCGATCACCGCGCGATCGATGGGGCGGACGGTGCGCAACTGATGGCCGCTTTCAAGCGCATCGTTGAGAAGCCGCTGACACTGTTGGCCTGAATCTCAAGGAATTTCCGAACATGGCTGATAGTTACGACGTGATTGTCCTTGGCTCAGGCCCCGGCGGCTATGTCGCCGCGATCCGCGCCGCTCAGCTCAAGTTGAACACGGCGATTGTCGAGCGCGAGAATCTAGGCGGTGTCTGCCTCAACTGGGGTTGCATACCCACCAAGGCGTTGCTGCGCTCGGCGGAGGTTTTTCGCTACATGCGGCATGCCAAGGATTATGGCCTGGTCGCGGAGAAGATAACCGCCGATCTGGATGCAGTGGTGAAGCGCTCACGCGGCGTTGCCAGGCAGCTTAATCAGGGTGTCTCGCACCTGATGAAGAAGAACGGGATCGCCGTTTATATGGGTGAGGGGAAGCTCACCGGCAAAGGGAGGCTTTCTGTCACAGCGCCGGATGGTAAGACCAGTGAGTTGACCGCGAAGAATATTATCATCGCCACGGGCGCGCGTGCTCGCGATCTGCCGTTCCCGAAAGCCGATGGAAAGCGCGTCTGGACCTATCGCCACGCGATGAACCCGCCGGAAATGCCGAACAAGCTGCTTGTTATCGGCTCGGGCGCGATCGGCATCGAGTTCGCCAGCTTTTACAACGACATGGGCGCGGAAGTGACAGTCGTCGAGATGCTGGACAGGATCGTTCCGGTCGAGGATGCAGATGTCTCGACCTTCCTGGAAAAAGCGTTGGTGAAGCAGGGCATGAAGATCTTGACGGGTGCAGGTGTCCAAAAGCTCGATATCGGTGCCACCGGCGTAACAGTCGCGATCAAAGCCCGGGATGGCAAACTTGTTTCGGACGAATACAGCCATGTCATCGTGGCAATCGGGATCGTCCCAAACACCGAAACCGTTGGGCTTGAGGCACTGGGTGTGAAAACGGAGCGTGGCCACATTGTTACCGATGGCGCATGCCGCACCAATGTCGAGGGAATCTGGGCGATCGGAGACGCCACGGCGCCGCCTTGGCTAGCGCACAAGGCCAGCCATGAAGGTGTTATCGCGGCAGAAACCATAGCGGGTCAGCATCCGCACGCAATGGACCCCAGGAACATTCCCGGCTGCACCTATTGCCACCCGCAGATCGCTAGTGTCGGCCTCACCGAAACAAATGCGAGGGAAGCAGGTCACGAAGTGAGGATTGGCACCTTTCCCTTCATCGGCAATGGCAAGGCTATCGCGCTCGGCGAGCCAGAAGGCTTCGTCAAGACGGTATTTGATGCCCAAACTGGCGAGCTGCTGGGCGCACACATGGTCGGCCCGGAGGTGACCGAAATGATCCACGGCTTCACCATCGGTCGTACACTGGAAACAACCGAGGCGGAGCTGATGGAAACGGTTTTTCCGCATCCGACCATTTCCGAAACGATGCATGAAAGCGTGCTTGCTGCCTTCGGGCGCGCAGTCCATATTTAGGCTATCTTCCATATTTGGGAGAGATCATGCCTCCTTCTGCTGCCGAACCACGAGCGGCGAGGCGTCAAGGTCAGCTACGTACTCTTGAAAGAACCCGTGCGGCGACATTGCTTCGCACCGCGAGCTTTCTACCGTAACGTAGCGCGGTTGTCGGTGAACTCCATCGCAGCGCCTGCGCAATGCCGGCTCCGTCCTCTCCGGCGGCGAAGAGGTCCTGGGTCAGGCCAACGCGCAGCGAATGTGTGGACAGCGCCTGAACCGCATCGGCCAGCTTGCTGGCGCTCAGGTTGACCAGCCCCATTTCGTAGGCGGCACTCGCCACGCGCCTGTAGATCCCATTGACCCCCTGCCGACTGAGGGCCTCCTTGCCGATGGTGTAGGTCGTTCGGGCCAGTGCCGTTTCCGGATCGGAGCCGCGCGCGCGCCGGCGATAGACACCAACCCTGCGAAACAGCAGCCCGTCCTCGATCGCGCTTTCGGCCTGCCACAAGGCGACCCTGCGCATCGTCTCGGCCGACAGCCACGCCCACGCGCCTTCCTGCTCCTGGTCGGTTTTGGAGAAGGGGATGAACAAGGTCGCCGAGCCGTCGTCCTGCGCATCGATATGCGTGGCTTCAACCCTAGTGAGCTCGCTGACCCGGAGCCCTGCGTCATAGCCGAGCGAAAGCAACGCCGCGTCCCGTAACCCCTGAAGATCGCCGCCACACGCTTCGAGTAGCGCAGCCAGGGTGAAGCCTTTGGCGGCGTGGTGATCCAGCGCCTTGCCTAACCGCAGAGGCGCAGCCTGACGCTGAAGTGCGCCTCTCTGCCGGCGGATGGCCTTCAGCGCGGCGCGAACCATCGGGGCGTCGGTCGGCGCGGCGGGCGAGGCCAAGCCCAGCATGCGGTGGACCGAGGCGATGCTGGCGATGCGCCGCGCCAGCGTCGCGGGCTTCCTGCCTTTGGCGTCCAGCGCGTTTACATAGCGCACCATATCTTCGGGATCGGCTGGCAATGGCCTGCGGCCTTCTTCACCGCACCAGTCGCGCCAGCAGTCGAGATCGGCGGCTATCGCCGCCTTCGTCGCGTCGGCCATCGCCGCCAGGGTCGTCTCGAGACCGAGCTGACTGATCGGCGGTAGATCGGTCGGAATGATTTCCCCGATCGTGCGCAGCAGCCGCACATCGACGGATTCGGCGTCTGTCTTGCGCGATCGTGTCGGCAGAGCAGTGTCGTTCGTCCTGACGACGATGATTTCCATGGGGGAGGATTTGGTGGAACTCTCGGTCATCGTTCGCTATATGTCTTCCCGGAGGATATGATGCAGCTCAACTCGGCAAAAGCTCTGGCCCTTGGCCGGGAGGTCCGCGAAACCTTCGGCAGCTGGAAGAAGGCACGCGAGGCGGCCGTCCAGCGCGATGGCGTCTATGTCATCGATCGGGCGAAGATTCGTGCTGAAAAGGCCAAGAAGCTCGCCAAGACGGCCTGATCTCGAATGACATTCGGCTACGCGCTGCTTGGCGCTCTGGTTCTTCTGCTTCCCGGGTTTGCGGGTTATTTCGGTCTTCGTATTGGCGAGGCGAGTGATTTTGTGTCGCCGCGGCCCGACCGGCCCAATTCCAATCTCACCATTTTCCTGATTGTGCTGCTGGCGCTCGCTGCGCACACCGCCGGGGCGGGAATTTTTGCCTTCAACGAAGCGATAGCGGCGTGGAAGCCGCTGATCTCGCTTCCCTATGATCCCAATCCCTACAAGGCACTTCTGTCCGGCCAGGTCCCATCGGGGCTTTCCGCGCTCGCAATCGAACTGGAACTGCTGTTCTGCCTGGCGCTTTCCTTTGGGACCGGCTGGGTCTGCGAGAGAATGGCGCGCGCCAAGCCGATTACGACCCGAACCGCGCCCTTGCGCTTCGGATGGCTCCTGCCGATCGTCGAGAAGGTCGAGGCCGGTGGCCATGTCGCGGTCGGTTATGTGCGCACGACGAGCGGCCACAACGGTGCCTGGGTCGCCTATGAAGGCAGCATCCGGCGCCTGACGCTCGACGATGACGACGGAATCCGTATGGTGGTGCTCGAGCAGTGCGATCGCTTCATTGTCCGGATGACGGACGACAAGATCGAGCGGGTCGACATGGACAGCGCGCCGATCGCCATGATGCATCTTGCCGCCGACCAGATCGCCGATTTCGCAATCGAACTGTTCGAGGTTCCCGAGATCGGCGCTGACTGAGGCGAGCGGCGGCGTTCTGCTCAAAACATGCGGCACAAGGCGCGACACATCTGTGCCGCATGGTTTTTCCCCGTTCGTCATCATCCGCAAAATTTGCCCTTCCCTGCCGTTCCAGCAGCCCTGTACTTACCATAATCTCCCATTATGGTAAGTGAGAAAATCACGCGGGGAGGGCGGTTTACGCGGAGAATCGGCCTTGCACATCCCGCCTGGCCGGATAGCGGATTGGCGCCGTTCTTGTTTTGATAACGCCGAAGCGCTATATGCGCTGAACGATCCACGAGATCATGGTACAGGTTAGAAATGGCAAAGGCGGTAAGCTTGGTGTTGGCGACGGTGAACGCTCCTTATGGGGCGAACCTTTCCGCGCATCAACTCGCTGCGCTGATCGCCGACCCAAAGAGCGCGAGCGATTTCAACGCGCCCGTGTTTTCCTTCTTCTCGGAAGTAAGCCCGGCTCTGCAGCTGCAGTTCGTCGAGGAAATGGGTGTCGACGCCGACAAGGTCTGCGCGGTCGCCGACCAGTTCTCCCACCTCTCGGGCTACGCGCTCCCGCTGGCGGCGTAACGCATGGTCGAGCGCGGCCCAAGCCAGTGGCCGGTCCTGTTCGATCTTGCGATGGAAATCTTCGCCCAATTCGAGGAGAACGTCGGCTTCGTGCCCTCGTGGAGCTTCGGCGGCGGGACGGCGCTCATGCTCCAGATCGATCATCGTGAAAGCCACGACATCGATATCTTCCTTGATGATCCGCAAATCCTGCCTTTTCTCAATCCAGAGATCCAGGATTTCGCAATGACCCGTCGGCCGGACGAATATAAGAGCGACGGGACGCAGGCGCTCAAACTCGCCTTTGACGAACTGGGTGAGATCGACTTCATTTGTTCGTCCGCCATCCTCGATGTTTCCAGTGAGCGCCACGATGTGAGGGGGCGGACGGTCGACCTTGAAACTCCGGCCGAGATTGCAGCGAAGAAAGTTTACTTCCGGGGCTGGAACTTGCAGCCACGCGACATGTTCGATCTTGCTGCCATCGCCGAGCACCATGGTGACGACTATGTCGTGTCAGCATTGCGTGAATGCGGCCATGAGCGATGCCGCAAGGCGCTGGAAGTCGTCGAGAAGGTCAACCCGAAGGCTGTCGAGACGGTGATTGGCCAGCTGCTGTACAGGGAAAAGAACAGCCATCTGGTCGCAGAGGCGCAGGCGATTACGCACCGAATTTTAGGGGCTTCACTTTCCGATTAAGACGGTCGCAGCACGGGCGCGAGGAGCCGTTCGGCACGAGCCGAACCGTATTCCTTCACCGCACGCGCGAGCTGCGCGCTATTCATCTCCCCTGCCTTGGCAAGCGCACGCGGCAGGATGGCCACCTTGTCCTCGGGCAGCCTGTCGATGTTATGGAGGAGGTCGACAAGCAGGACTTCCTTGGACAGCCGCCTGGGCACCGACGGCCGCATCCGGAAATCGTACATCCGGCCATCCAGTTTGAACCGGCCATGGCGTTTGCGATTATAGACCACGGGCTCGTTGTGGAGCTGGGTCGTGCACACGCCAAGCCCATTGAATGCGCTTGGAGAGACCAGCAGGAACCGATCGTCGCCGAGAAATGTGAAGCTGCGATCCTACCGCGCCGCAGCCGCTCGAGGCTGAGCGTGTGCGCCTCGTACATAAGGCTGCCGCCGGTTTTCGCTGGTCACGATGCTCGGCTGAAGCGCGGCGCGGACCGCATCCGTGACCGTATAGACCGCATGACGCTGCGCACCGCGGTTCTCATGGTCCACGAAAAAGCCCTGGTAATGCCGTCTGATCAGTCCTGCCTTCACCAACTCCGACACCGCCCGGCTGATCGCCGTCATGCCGGTTTCGCGGATGCGCTCGCTGAGTTCCGCGTCGACGCGGCGCGCGGCCTCCACCGGATCGCCCGGCAATTCTCCTTTGGCTGCGAGCGCAGCCCGGACCTTATCGGCGGTGGCCCGGCGCTGGTGGTGACGCGCGCCGCTCGGCGCAATCGCCGCGGCCAGCCATTCGCGGATGGGCACCAGAACCTCGCCTTCTCGAACCAGAGGCCCCGCCTCCCCGTTCGTCCGGGCGGCCCTGGCGATGAGATCGAGCACCATGAAGGTGTAGCGCGGCCGACCCGAGTGCTCCGCGATGATGCGCACGATATCCGGCAGGCCAACTACTGGTGCTGGCGCCGGGGTTGGGATCGATGGCGCGAAGAGATCGAACTGAAGCATGGAACGAATCAAGCACAAAGCACGACTCTTGTGAATCCCCCAATCGCTCACAGAAACGACCGAAAGACGTTTTGCCATCCGTGTCACTTTACCCGACCGGTACCTGAAGGGTAAAGTGACGCAGCCGTCATTGATCGATGCATCTGCCCCGTGGCCACAATCATTGACATTTTGTGGCCACGCCCTATAACCATCGTCATTGGCAGCGAAGGTTGGTTGGTATGGACGTGCAGCTTCTAGCCGGAATCGAGAGGATCTGCTCCCTTCCAGAGCATCAGCTAGAGGTTGAACTCGGCAAACTGCTCGAAGGTCGGGCTCCGATGGCCACTATCACCATTCGCGCCGCGCGTGACAGCTTCACCAAGCTGCTTGCGCGTGCGCGTGACGGATCGGTTCAGCTTGTCGGCAAAGACAAGGGAGAGCAGACCGTGATCCTCTCGGTTGCGGCTTTGGCGAATGTCATTAAGGCAGCCGCTGGCGGTATTTCCGCCGGAGAATTTCTTGCCGCCACGCAGTTCCAGCCGTCACGCGGAAAGCTCGTCCATGTCGAGAGCGACGACGACAGCAGCCAGGAATTCACTGTCCGATCCGGAGAAGCTTCCTGGCAGCAGGCCAGCGCCTAAGCGGCCATGTATCTTCTTTCGACCCAATGCCTGCTTGACCGGATCACGGGTCAGGCGCCGGCCTCGATCGATGCGCTGCCTGCCCGAGAGATCCACCTGAGCGCGGTTTCCCTCGGGCAGGCGCTGCTGGCCATCGAGCAAAGCCCGGCGGGTGAACGCCAAGGCCACCGCGATGCGCTGCGCGGCTATGTCGGCATGGTGCGCAGCTTCGATAATATCGTGCCGTTCGACGAAAAGGCCGCCATGCTGTGGCCTGGTCTGCGGGCTCAGAAGCTGATCGCCACCAACCCGGCCGGTGCCGTGATCCCGGTCAGCGAGGCGACGACGATGGTCGTTGCCTCGGCTCTCGCTACCAATCTTGTCTTCGTCGACTATCCGCAGCCCTACCATAGCGGCGTCAGCGGGCTGACGGTGGTGAACCCTTGATATGACCGAGAGCGACGTCGGGATCAGGGAAGGTGCGCGCGCGCAGCCGGCCAAACGGTTCCGCATTCTGGCGCTGACCGGAGGTGGGTATCGTGGCCTCTTTACCGTTCGGATCCTCGAACAGATCGAGCGGACGATCGGAAAGCCGATCAAAGACCATTTCGATATCATCGCCGGCACTTCGATCGGCGGCATCGTGGCCATCGGCCTGGCCCAAGGCATTCGCCCAGCCGTGATCGGCGCCGCGTTTGAGAAGCACGGCCAGGCGATCTTCCCGAAGCGGGGTTTACTCGGTCGCTGGGGGCTGGCGCGCTCGCGCTATGACGCGGCTGGCCTCGCGCAGACGATCGACGCCGTTCTTGGCGAAGCGGGAAAGACGCCCCTGTCCGGCCTGAAGACACCCCTGATCGTGACCGCGGTCGATTTCGGCGCCTGGGCGCCGGCAATATACGAAACCACTGGCATGTCACCGAAGCTCGAAGGAACCTCGCTACGGGACATTGCCCTCGCCACCTCCGCGGCGCCAACCTATTTCCCCGACCATGTGATCGACGGGCATTCCTATGTCGACGGCGGACTGATCGCGAACGCTCCGGATAGTATCGCCCTGATGCGGGCGCTTGGGCGCTATGGGCGCACGCCCCAGGAAATCGACCTCATCAGCGTCGGGACCGCAGGAGAGCTGCGATGGGATGTGCCGCGTGCGCCCAGGCGCCGCGGCGGTGTGATGCTGATCGCAAAAGACGAGCTCGTGTCGAGGACGATGAAGGCGCAGGAGAGCCTGTCGCTCGACCTCGTGCAGTCCGTCCTGGGCTCGAGCTACGTCCGCATCGATAGGGTGCCTTCGCTCCAGCAGCAGAAGGAACTTGCGCTCGATCGGGCAACCGACAAAGCGGCCGAGATCCTGGGACAGCTCGCGCGCGACGCCTATGCGGGAGCCTCGGCGAGCAGCACGTTCAAAGCGATGCTTCGATAGGGGACGGGTGGCGGACTGACCAAGCCTTACGTTCCAGAAAATGCTGCCTGTCCGTCAAGCATCTGCCCAACATGACCTCAACACGGATCTACTCTGACGATGGCGAAGAAAACGACCAAAAGAACGCCGAAGGTCTTCCTGGATGCGAACATCGTCATCAGTGCCGGCAAACCACCAGGCGGGCCTGAAATCGCCCGTGTCGTCGATCTTGTCGATGCCGGTCTGATAACGGTGTTGACCACCGATCTCACCATCACCGAGGTTGCCAAAAAGTACATCCAGAGTGATTTCGACGCGATCAAGGAGATCAGCCAGCCGCATTTCCGGAAGATTGTCGAGGGAGCGACCGGCGTTGCGCTTCCCGCGCTCAAGCGGCCGGAGCTTCGCGCAAAGCTGAAATCGATCTACGATGAGTCGACTACGCAGATGTTCGATGCGCTGGAGGCCAAGACGCTCCAGATCGACGAGGTGAAGCCGTCGGCAGTGTTCAGCGCCTATGCGGCAGGGGAAGGTTTCTTCTCAGGCGACGGCAAGAAGGACCAGTTCCCCGACGCCTTTGCCTTCGAGTGCCTCAAGAAGGAGGCGTCGAGAAATAGCCCGGTGATCATCGTTTCGAACGATGGCGACTTTGATGGCCCGGTCGGGTCTGCGAAGCATATTTCGCTGGTGAAGTCGTTGCCCGAACTGTTCGCGGCGCTTGGCCTCGAGATGGCCGCGCCGCAACTCGATCCCTTCCTGGAGACGCAGGAGGAACAGATCGTCGACCTCGTCAGTCAGGAACTTACGAATTGGGGACTGCACAGTAGCGACGTCATGGATGCGGAGATCGACGAGATCACCGTCAATTCGGTCGAAGTGAAAAAACTCACCGCCTTCAAACCAAGTGAGGCAGGTAAATCAATCCTTGTGGTCGGCACGATCGAGGTCGCAGCATTGGTGTCTTTCACTCATCCCAACTGGGATGAAGCGATGTATGATTCCGAGGACAAGGTGCTTATCCCGTTCGAGGATGAGAGCGGGGAGACCGAGATCGAGCTTACCATCGACGTCGCCATGTCGATCGCGGTCGACGAGGCAGGCAATCCCGAGGAGATTGAAGCCTTGCGGTTTCGCAACAGCGATTTTCAGTATGTGACGCTCTATCCACCCGACATGTACAAATAGGGTCCGTGGATGAGACGATTCGAGGTCGAGAAGCAGTTCTGCGACATGGTCAGCCGGATCACATCGTTCAGGTCGAGTCGGCGACTCTGTTTCGGGTAGAAAAAAGCCGCCCACAAGGAGGCGGCTTGATAGTTGGGAGAGGATGCCTGAAAGGCCCGTCTCTTGTGCATTGCATCATAGAATATTGCAACTGCGAAATTCGCAACTATGGACACGCCTGATACCGGCGTTTGCCACTAGGTGCCGGCAAAAACTATCGCTCATGGCCTGTCCGGCCAATAAGCCGGAATCCTTCAATAAGGTCGAGCATTGAGATAGCGCCGCACGCTCCTCGCCACTATTAGAGGAATCCCGAAAAATTGCAGAAGGAACAGCATGATGAACAATAGCGACCTTGCCGATCATCTCGCCGGTGCGACCGGGGCCACCAAGGCTGATGCCCGCAAGGCGGTCGATCTCGTCTTCGCCGCAATAGCTGACGCCGCCGCCAAAGGCGAAGAGGTGAGCCTCAACGGCTTCGGCAAGTTCAAGGTCAAGGACGTTCTCGCCCGCGAAGGCCGGAACCCGGCCACCGGCGAAACCATCAAGATCGCAGCGTCGAAAAAACTCTCCTTCAGCGTGGCGAAGGCCGTCAAGGACCGGCTCAACAGCTAAAGCGGGCTTGACGCCTCGATACCAAGAGATCGAGGCGTCCCCCTTCCCCGCAAGAGGCTTCCCGCAAGACCGCCACTCGCGGCTTTAATGATCGAACGACGCGATAATCTCCGGGAAGAACATTGCAACGGCCTGTATCGGCGAACGGCGTGACCTGCCTGGACCTGCTGACACGACAGATCGCCATCCATGTTCCAGCATTGCAGGATTGGTCGTTCGTAGCGGTCGATGTCGAGCTGGCGGTACATGACATTGCCCCTCGCGAGCAAGGTACGCAAATTCTCGCGGCTATCGTAGGGATTGTCCCGCACGCAGAGCAAGTGCTGAATTCGGGCACGTCGATACCGTAAAGCCGGGAGTGACCAAACGCCTCGCACCGGATTATAGTCGCCGTCGTAGATGTAGGGGCGGATGCACGGCACGGGCTTGGTCTGCGCGGTCGAGAAATGACCACATCCTGAGTCCTGAAGTAGTTTGCCGGTGCTCTAGCACCGACATTTGGTAACGAGTCTTTGCAATGACTGTTGACAAAACACGTCCTCTATCTGTTGGCGCCATCGCGCAACGTAGCGGAGTCGCGGTTTCGACGATCCATTTCTACGAGGCGAAAGGCCTCATCAAGGGCGAGCGCACAGCCGGCAATCAAAGGCGGTATCCTCGATCCGTATTGAGACGGATCGCCATTATCAGAACCGCCCAATATGTCGGGCTTTCGCTCTCCGAACTAAAGGATTTTCTTGACCGGATTCCAGAGGGGCCGGTTACGTCAACGGATTGGCGTCGGCTCAGTGCCGAGTGGAGTACGCTATTGAACGAGCGGATAGCTAGTCTCATGAGGCTGCGTGACCGCCTCGAAACCTGCATTGGATGCGGCTGTATGTCCCTCACCGACTGCCCCTTGCGAAACCCCGAAGACAGGTTGGGCGCAGTTGGGTCAGGCCCTCAGCTCCTCTTGGTGAATTTCGCTCGTGAACCTCGTGATGATGAAGATAGCCCCGTTCATTTTCGCACCAAACGTCGCTCCTTGGCGGCGGTCAAATCCACTCTTGACGTTAACCAAGACACAAAAGGGAACGATGACTCATAGCTTGGTGCCCTTCCCCGGTCGTTCGGGGCGGTGCTTCAAAAATCATCCTTCCGGCATCACTCTTCGCATGAATGCATCGAACAGGGGCACGGTGAACGCTGTATCTCCATGCGCGGGACTATAGAGCATTCCTTTCGCGATCAGGCTGTTTCGCGTCGGCGCCACGCTTGAAACCTTCACGTGCAAGGCATCGGCAACATCTCCCGACCTGTGCGGTCCAGTGCCCAAAGTGGCCATGGCGCGCAGATAGCGCTTCTCGGCAGGGGTCAGACGATCGAACCGAACGCGGAAAAAGCTGGCGTCAAGTTCCGCGAGCGCGCTACGCGTTGCCGCCGCAACATCGTCTTGGGTGATCGGCGACGCCTCAGCTGCATCCCAGCTATGCTTTCCCCACTCCTGGAGGAAATAAGGGTAACCTTGGGTCTGCTCGCAGATCGCGTCCAACGCCGCATCATCGACAGCTTCGCCTTCCCGCTCGATTGGAAGCCGAATGGCATCGCGCGCGGCGTGATCATCGAGCGGTCCGACGGAGACGAACTCGAAAAGTCGCTCCGCATAGGACTTGGCCCGGCCCATCTGCCCAACGAGTTGCGGCAAGCCAGCGGCGATCATTGTAATGGGAAGCTGCTTCTGGCTGGCCCGGTGGAGCGCACTGATCAATGCGGCCAATTGCTCTTCAGGCACATATTGGAGCTCGTCGATGACGAGTACCACAGCTGACCCCTTCTCTCGCGCCGCCTCGCCGATTGCAACCAACAGATCGGCGAGATCAGCTTCAAGGTCGCCGCTGTCGGCCAGGCCCGGCTCGACGTCGAAATCGAGTCCCACTTCGAGATCGTCATATTTGACCTTGAGCTTTGCGAACCCGGCCAGCGCGCGAAGCGCGCGCTTAACGCCGTCCGAAGCTTGCTTCATGCGATCGAGCCTCAGCAGCGTCGCCCGAAGGGCAGGCACGAGGATGCCGGGGAGCGAACGGTTCTCGGGAGCCTCGATGGCGACGATAGCCATGCCCTCCCCCTCGGCTGCGTCACGCATCGTCGTGAGCAGAACGGTCTTGCCTACACCGCGCAGTCCATAGAGGACGCTCGGGCGTGCCGCGCGCCCCGCGCGGATTCGGTCGAGCGCGACCGCGTTGCGTTCAAGCAACGCATCTCGCCCCGCCAACTCTGGAGGGCGAGTGCCGGCGCCAGGCGCGAAGGGGTTACGACGAGCATCCATAGCGAGGTTATGGTGGTTTATCGTTTTTTTGTAAACTTGATAATCTCGCTATAAGTCGCGTCTCAAGGGTTGCGGAAAAGCGCCCCAACCGCTATTCTCCGTCACAGGAGAAAGCATGCGCTTCCCAAAATTCGACCTCGACACATATAATCGAACGAAGGATTTGTCCGGCGGTCCCATCTACGCGATTGTCGAGGAAGAGATTCCTGAGATCGAAATGATCACCGACGAAAACGGGAACCCCACTCGTGGCGGTCTAATAGGCTACGCCCTCGCCTACGTTTGCATGGCCGGCCTCGTGGGAGCGATGTTCTACATCCTCTAAGCTCTATTCGCGAAGCTTGGGGTCTTGGAAGAATCCGCGATCGTGGTCGCGGTTCACCTCCTGCTCAAGATCAGCGGCCCCTTGAACCCGCTGCCCTCGCATCGTCTGCGCCGCAGCGCGGTCGCCCCCCAGCTCTGCCTTGCCGGCCTCGATGATCGCAGCGGCGCCGACATCCCCGCCGCCGCCAGGACCGGCGGGCAGCCGCCCAGGACCATGCGGCCGGTAGGAGGCCCTGACATCCGCCTCGTTCCCCACGCTCGGCCGATTGACATCGACCAGGTCCGGATCGTGGAGGCGCCCCGCAATCTCCGCCCGGATGCCATCCTGCTTGTCATGCATCCAGCGCGTGATCATCTCCTGGCGCACAAGCCGCTGCTGGTCTGTGAGATCGGTTGCCCAAAGCTCGGGCGCGTCAAGCCCCGGATTTTCGACCTGTTGGCGGCGATACCATTGCGCAAGATCCTGGCTCAGATTCTCGCTGAGCTGCATGCCATGCGTCTCGGCATAGCTGGCGTCGCGTGACAGCTGCTGGGAAAGCTCCTCAAGGCGCCGGGCCGTCTCAGAGTACGACTTTGCCAGCGCCAGAGAATCCTCCGTACTCGCCGACGCCGATGATGTGGCGGATGCCCGGCTGAAGCTACCGCTGCGCGAATAGGTCCCATCGGACATCGAGGCGCCGCTTCCGCTCGAATGTTCGTCACGCACGCCACTCGAGGATGTGTTGGCGCTGTCGCTGCCGCGGGTTTCGTCAGTCGCATGCCTTAGCGCATCTGTCTGAGACCCTGATTTCGATACGCTGCCGCCAATGCCGGGAAGGCGGCCCAAAATTCCTCCGCGACCGCCCGACCCTCCAGCCGTCTGCCGTCCCGTTCCTGCGGACACCACCCCGGAGATCTGGTCGCTCGTCTGCGCCTGACGATCATGGCCCTGAGATATTCGCTGACCTTGAGAGATCGTATCCCGTTCCTCCAGACCCTGCGTGCTGCTCCCGGTCCGCCGGTCGAATTGATCGACGGACGTGTTCGCCTGCCGGCCGCTGCTCGAATCCCAGCCGGACGACCGCTCGGTCGAGGTGCCGAATGCACTGCGGTTGGCATGCGTAGCGGTCAGGACCTCGGCCGCGGCATTCTCATAAGCCTGCGACTGTCGGTGCGCCTCGCTCGCCATCTCCCGCCATTCCGCGACCGACCCGGTCGTCATGGTAGGGGTGAAGCCGAGGCGCGAAATGGCCCCCGACGTGTCGAAGACGTCCTGACCATTGCCAAAGCCGTTGATCATCGCGCCATTATCCTGGCGCCAGCCCATGCTCGGGGCGCCGCTCATATAGCTCGGCGCCGTGGTCCACTGATCGGCCTGCCGCATATTCGAAGTCGAGTTCGCCCAGCTCACATTGCCATAGGAGTAGTTTCCGGTGGTCTGCTCGAGCGCGGCGGCCTCCGCCGCGTTCTGCGCCGGCGCCAGCATCGACATGGACTGGCCAGCAATCGACATCGCGCCGCGAGCAAGACCGGCCGCGAGGAAAGGCACGCTCATCAGCATGAAGCCGGCGATCGTCGCCGTCTCGCCGTTGACCGCGCCGATGCCGGCATAACTTCCAAGCGTCACGCCTCCCCCGGCCACGCCGTTCGCCGCGGATTCCGCCCTTGTCATGCAGATCATGTGGAGGATGACATAGAGCGGGCCCCAGGCAGCCAGGTAGAAGAAGCCCATGGCATAGCCCTTGAGCGTGCCAACCCCCGTCTGGGGCATGAGGAACAGCGGGAAGATGACTGGGAACATCGCGAAGAAGACGACGGTCAGGACGATGTTGAGGATCGGCACCCAGGCCATCGCCTGCTGGGCAATCGAATTATAGGTGTTGCGCGCCTGGATGTCGGCGCGCGTCTGGGCGAAGGTGTCTATCGCGGCCGCGCCTGCCCCACCAGCCATGCTGTTGCGTGCTTGCATGAAGGCGTTGATCGCTGTGTTCTGCCGCATCGTTTCGGTGAAATTGCTCCCCGATCCGGTGAACGCCGTGTTCGCGATCGGCACGTCATGCTTGAGCTTGTCGGCGGCCAGGGCGTTGCTGAGCCTGGGATAGACCTCCTTACCCCAGATCGGAGCATTGGCCTCGATCATCGGCGCCCATTGCGCGTCGAGCGCCTGGTAGGCCTGGCGGCAGGTGATGATGAAGTTCTGAACGGTGCCGTCGCCCTGGCGCTCCAGCCATTCCTGCGAGCGCGCTTCCGAGCCCGGCCCGATCGCGGCCCACAGGTCGGGCGCCTTGGCGAGGTTCGTGAGCGACTTCTGATAGAGCATCACGTCGCCGAACACGCAGTTCTTGAAATGGTTTTCGAGGTTGGTCGAGAACTCCGCGTCGCGAACAACGAAATTGCGGGTCGCGTCGAACAGGCGCGCGCCATAGACCATGCCATTGCTCGAATAATTGAGCTCGCTGGGCATGACGAACACCGTCTCGGCCGTCCGCGTCAGCCAATCCCCGACCTGCGTCGTAAAGCTCGCCAGCACACCCAGGCCCATCGGCACATTGTCGATAGTCGATGGCGCGAGGCTCGGGTTGATCCGGTCGGTCACCTTGATGCTCACCGTGGGCACCATCAGGCAAAGATAGATCGCCGTCGCCTGGAGGAACCAGTTCATCCACGCCTTGTAGTTAAGCGTGAAGGCGACAACGAGCAGCGAGTAGATGAGGCCCATCACCATCACGACCCGCAGGAGCGAGCGGTAGCCCCCTCCCCCTGACCAGGCAGCGACGGCGTTGAACACGTTTACGAGATACTCGCCGCCCCCGACCGTGAAGACCTCCAGCATCGACGCGCTCCCGCTTCAGTTCAGCCGCACTAATTCAGACCTTGGGCGTTCAGCCCGCGCGAGAAGTTGAGCGCGGACGCCATCCCCGGCGTCATCGAGTTCTGCAGGGTAGACTCCAGCATGATGCTGCGGTTGATGATCTGCATCGTCACCTGCAGTTTGTTGTTGAGACGGACATCCCGCTGGCTGAACTTGGCGCGCGTGGCCGCGATCTGTTGCTTCCACTGCGTCGCGGTCTCCTGGTCGAAGGTCTGGTAGTGAACCTTCGCCTGCTCGACCCGGTCCAGCATATTGTCGAGCATGGCAGAGAGCAGGTCGACGGCCACAATCTCGGACAGCGTCTGGATCTCGCCGTCGGTCAGCGCATAGTGGGCATAGGCCTGCACGGCGAGGATCTTGTAGATCGGCACGGTCGCGAGGTTGAGGAGCTGCTTTTCGGCGGCGTTGAGCGGCGTGTCCGACCGGATCTTGTCGCTCATCGACTTGATCATCGTGGCGATCCGCGGGCGCAGCGCCGACGATGCCGGGACCGACAGGGTCTGTTCGCCGACATCGTAGCAATTCTCGTCGTTGCACTTCAGCATCTTGACCGGCGGCGCGTCCGCCGTGCCGTCGAGCAGCGCAGTGACGACGGCGTCTTCCGCCGGACCGAACATCACCACCTTGCCGCCAACGCTCGGGTCCGTCGACGGCGTCGTCACGACCGTACCAACGAGCGTCATGATATATTCGGAGAAGGACTGGTCGAACGCCCCGAACTTGGCGGACTTCTTCAGCGCCTCCCAGGTATAGTTGTGCGGTTCGCCGACCAGCTGGTCCTTCATCGACGCATCGGTGTTCCCGGCGATTGTCGAATCCCGCCGATTGCCGTTGTTGCAGCCCTGACGCGAGGCGGCCCAGTCGGAAAAGACGCCCTGGCTGTTGCCGACCGCCTCGCAAATGGTCGCCCGGGTCGAATCCATCTGGGGCCAGATTCCGCCGACCAGCGCCTGAGCGGTCTCGCAGCTGGAGATGTTCATCTGGTTGAGGAGCTGCGCCTTCTGGCTGAACTCGTCCATGACCTTACCGATCTCGGGCGAGACGGAATCGATGGCCAGCTTGAAGGCGAACCCAAGCGCGTTGTTGGCCGTCGCCTTCAGCATCGCCACGATCTCGGACGCATTGATGAAGGAGAAGCTTCCAGAAAACAGGTCGATGCCGCCGCAGCCCGCACGGGCGCTCGGAAGCTGAAGATTGAACGGCTGCACGCTCTTCTGCGGGAAACGCGTCCAGACATTGCCGAGAGAGTAATAGCCGGCCGACTGACCCTGATAGGCCGAGGGGCCGGTCACGTTGGCAGCGCCGCCCGCGTCGGAGAAGAAGTTGTTCATCTCGGACGCGACGTCGGCGCGCGCGACCCCGACGATGGAAAAATTGAGCGCGGCCATCATGGCCATCGAGCCGGCGGCCGAGCGGAAGAAGCGGCGGGCGCGCCCTTTGCGATGATCCTGTCCCATCAGTAATCGCTCCCCACTTTCGTGTTCGTGAGCGTGAAGATGCGATCCATGATCTCATCGGCGCTCAGGATGCCGTATCCAACCGGAATGGTCCGTTTGGTCACCGTGTCGAAGAGGACCAGCGCCGGTGTCTCATTGCCCGGCACGCCCATGCGCGCCCGCTGCCCGGAATCGACGACATGTTCCGGAAAATCGCGGCTCGGCCCCCCGTCCATCGATACGGCCATGACCGCCATCCGGTGGCTGTCGGTCACCGAGCGAAGGATCGGGGCGAACAGCTCACAGGCGCCGCAGCTCTGCGCGAAGAAGTAGAACAGCCCGTAGCGCTGCCCCAGGTTGGTCAGGACCGCGTCGCGATCGGCCTTTCGATTGTCGAGCCAGGCACGCTTGCCGACCGTCGAGACGGGCCTTTGCAACGTGTAGTCGATGTCGGGGTTCTGCCAGAGCGCGCGCTGCCACACGTCGGAGAAAGTCGAGGCGCGGTCGAGCTGCTCGCGCTGGAAGCGGACGTAGGCGATGACGTTCTCTTCGGTCGGCTCCAGGATCGCCTTGGCCTTCAATTCGTCGAGCTGCTTCGTGATCGCCGCCATCCGGTCGACCGCGCTCGGCGGCGGCGACGGTTGCGCCTCGCGCGGCAAGGGTCTGGGCTTGTCGCAATAGAACCATTGTCCGAGCTTCCGCTCGCCGCAGTAGAAAGCATCCGGCCGGTTCTGCTCGATCGTGTCGCGTGACGGCGGCGCATCCTGCGCCAACAGGGGAGCAGCAGTCCCAATCGACAGGGCGAGCAGCATCGAGAGTTTAGCGACGGGGGACATCACGCTTCGTCCTTTCATCGGCTGAGGCGGTTTGCGCGGAAGGGAGTGCGAGCGGTGGGTTGGGTGTCAGACTGTCCCAGGCTGCGGGGTGGACGCAGCAATCGGCCACGGTCGCGGGAGAGCCACCGCAACGATGGTGGGGCGTTGGGGCCGACGGTTGCAGCGCCAGGGATGCCAGGACGAGGGGCAGCTCGAGAACAGGGATAGGCATGGTCACTTTCCTTGGGTTTGCGCTGCGGCCCCTGCGGCAAGGAGATCGGATCGGCCCATCTCACTTGCCGTGGAGGTCGTAGTAGTTCTGAATTTTCTGCTGGATTTCGGTCATGGTCTGGACTTCGTCCGGCAGCTTGGCCGCATCCATGAAGTCCGCATAAACCTCGGTGAAATCCATTACCGACAGGTCGAGCCGCGAGAACTCGTCGATCGTGAAGCCAATGCACTGTTCCTTTTTCGGCGCCCCCCACGGCTTGCCGAGCTGCACACGGCCCTGCTCCTGGAGGATGCGGGAGAGCTTGCTCTCGAAGCAGCAATAAGCGGTGCGCCGCGTGCTGCAGATGCCGAGGAAACTCGACGAGCAATAGGTGCCGAGATTATGGCACAGGCCCATCCGGTCCTTGATGTCGAGCCTCATCTCGTCCTGTGAACATGCGAAAAGGACCAGGAAGGGGGTCGCGAGCGCGGCGATCGCCGCGGGACCGCCCGCCAGCGCAGCCGCGCCAGCGCCGACCGTCAACAAACCCGACGTCTTGCCCGCACAGCAGTTGATAAGGCCGAACACCGGCTTGTGGCAGGTCTCGCGCGTGCCGCTGAAGACCCGGAGATCGGCTTCGTTGAACTCCTTGCCCGCCTGGTCGATCGCATGCAGCGCAACGAGCGCGTCCTTGAACTCGGTCGACGCTTCGCGAACGATCGGCTCGCAGTCGCCGTTGATGCAATAGACGTCGTCGCCGCAGATATATTGCGGCGCATCGCTCGTGCCTCCGGAAGGCGTCGGGCACCTGTAGACGCGGTTCTCGACTTTGCAGGGCCCGCCATCAGGCTCCTCGTCAAGGCATTCTGTGCGCAGATAGGTGCAGCTCCCGTTCGCCTCGAGATCACCGCAGTCATTGGCTGTTGAGATCCGGTGGCATTGATAGGTCCGCTGCCAGGCCCAGCAGGGCTGGGTGACAGGAACGCCGTCGACGATCCGGGTGACCGGGTCGCTCGACGTGCACACTTCGGTCTCGAGCGTGCAGTTCGGGTCGCCGGCATTGGCGGCGCATAGCCCCTCGTTGCGCGTGATGACCGGCACGGCCGGTTCTTCCTGCTTCGTGAGCCAGTAATTGCCGGTCGAGAGCACATAGCCCGGATGATACTCGCCCGGCGTGATCCCCTGGGCCTCGGCGGTGCATTTGACCTCGACGGCGGTGTGGCCAAGGCTTTTGCAGGTCGGCGCCGCAGTATATCCATAGGCGCTCATATTGTCGCAATAGTCGATCGGGCGGCTTTCCCAGCAGATGCCGGTGGCGATCTCGTCGTCAAAAGCCGCGCGGGCGGGATAGGGCCCGCCATCTGTCGGCAGGAAGCTCAACCGACCCGTGTAATAGGTGTAGATCGTCCGCTTCTCGGTGTGAACGTCAAGGCTGACGTTGCAGGTCCGGGCTTCCGTGGTGACCTTGCTGCCGGCGTTGCAACTCGCCTCATAATAGCCCGCGCTCCCCGGCGCGGCGGGCAGCGGCACGCATGTGCCCTTGGTGCCGCCCATTTCCTCGCCAGCGAGATAGGTCGAGGGATCGTTTTCGACCGATGTCGCGCGCGCCGTGGTCGCGAGGATCTCGGAATTGCTGAACGTGGCCCGGCTGTGATCGGCATCGGTGGTGATGCGATATTGCTCGTTGGACGACTTGGCCGCCTGGGCGTCGGACTCAAGCTTACCGGGATCGTCGAAATAGGATCCTTCGGGCAAGCTCGTGCCGGAATAGCCGGGGACCGCGGCGGCTTGCGCATCGCTGGACGGCACCAGCGTGGAATCGTTGCGCTTCTCCGTACCCAGCGCCTTCCCCTCCTGGCGCGCCTCGTCGAGCGTCATCTGGGCAAGCGCGGGCGAACTCGCCATAACGACGCCGAAGAGCGCAGCCAGGACGAGATACGCCCTCATGGATGGGCCTTGCGCATGTTGGCGAGGCCAACCGCTGCGACCCGTGCGCCCGGGCCATTACCGTCCGCGAACTGCTCGAGCGCATATTCGACCGAGACGTTGCCGACGAGCCGATCATAGGGCGGCAGCTTGGTCTGGCAGGAGAAGCCGGCGCAAAGATCGAAGTCCGACGAGACACTGACGTATGTCGGCACTGCCTGGACATCGAAAGCGCGGAACAGCCGCGGATCGATGCCGACATTGGCGAAATCGTCCTGCCGGTCGATGATCTTGCCAAGGCTCGTGGCGAACTCCTTCATCGAATTGTTGGGGAAGCCGCGGAACACGACCACCCCGCCGGCCCTGGCCGTGTCGCCGATCAGCTTCTGCAGCGACTGCGGTGGCATCGACAGGCTCGCGAAGACGATGAACTGGGGCGCCTCGCCCTTCCCTGCCGTCGCGTTCGACGCGGCACCGGCCACGATCTCGTCGAAATCGACGGGGCCTGCCGGTCCCTTGGGCAGATCGCTCTTGGCGACCCGCTGCATGTTCTCCATGCCAGCGTCGCGAACGGTCTGCGCGTCCTCGCGGAAGGCGTCGCCCCTATCCTTCACATGGTTGACGAAAGCCTCGGCATCCGCCTGTAGGTCCGCCGAACGCTGCTTGATCGCCTGGACGTCGATCCCGTCGACGGTCTGCGCGAGCAAGGCCGTCACGCTCGCCAAGCCAAGGATCGCTGCGAAGCCCCAGAGGTATTTGCGCATTGGACGGCCCCCTACAGCACGCAGCAATTGCGTTTGCGCCAGACGAGGTAGCCCATGTCCTCGCCGGCGGCGGGATAGGCGCGACCTGCGTCAGGCGGCATGGTGGATGCCCCGATCGTGGAGCAGGCGAAGCGGCCGCTCACGGTGGGGATCGGATTGACCATCTGGAAGCGGTATTGCTGCTTGCGCATGATCGGCATGAGGTACTTCTTGCAGAGCCCGGCCGAGCCCATCGTCCCCCAGGCAAGAGCTTCGCGGTGCATCTTGTAGGCGAAGCGCGACAGTGCGAGCCGCGAGGACTGAACATGGCCGATCGAGGACGGCACGTTGCCGTTGAGCGGATACATGCTGCCCTGGCACCCCGCACACCAGAACAGCGGATCGAGCGGCAGGTGGACGGTCCCGGCGATGCAGTCGCCGGCGCAGGCGACCTGGGCGATCGGGTTAGCGAAGACGACGGCTTCCGGATTGATCAGCGCCGTCAGACTATCGTCCTGCCAGAGCGGATCGACCTCGGTCATATAGGCGATGTCGAAGCTCGCCTGCTCGAAGCAGACGAAGTCGGTCAGGATCTCCATCCAGTAGAGCAGCGGATAGACGTACCAGTGCACGTGCCATTTGGCCGTGCTCTGCGAGCGGCCGCCCACCATCGAGGGGCCGGCCAGATAGCCCTGGCCGATGTCGAACCCCGGCGCGATGCGCACACCCCCGAGATTAGGAAAGCACCAGGGCTTCATTGTGACGTCCGCGAGCCGCACCGGCTCCCAGAAGCCGACCGAGATGCCGATCCTGGGAAGCGGGCTGCCACAAAAGCAGATCGGGGAAGCGGGATTGCTCGTATCCGGCCGGCCGCTCGGCCAGATCTTGAGGCCGCCGACCGAGAGTGGGAACAGGCAAGACCAACACACGTCGGTGATCGGATTGACGAACTTCCCGTGACAGGTCGGCCCTGCCGCCTGTGCGCTCGGCGCCAGAAAGAAGGCTGCCAGCGCCATGACGAGAAGCCGCAGAGCTGATCGAAAGCCGCGCATCACTGATCCTCCCCGGCAGGTTCGAGAAAGGCGGTGTCCGCGCGATGCTTGCGCGCGAGGTAAAGCGCCGTGGTCAACAGCGTGGCCGCCAGCAGCGACGCGATCGCACAGGGCGCCGCCTGACCGCTGATCCGCATCAACGGCTGCAAGCCCGCGACACTGGCGGCCAGTAGCAGGCAAAGAACCTGCCAGATCCGGCGCAGCCGCCGAAGATCGCGAGTCTCGGGTGCCGCCATCGGCGTTCGGAGCATGTCGAGCCACAGCGGCATCAGCCCGGGCTCCCGGACTTCAACACCACCTCGGAGACGCGCATCACCTTGCCAGCCTGGGTGACCACGGCTGGCGTATGCTCGATGCCGAAGCGGGAAGTGAGCTTGCCTTGCTGATCGAAGTAGAAACGCCGCTTCTTCGCGGTCATCTGCTCGACCGGCGATCCACGCACGAAGATTATCTTCGCCTTGAGGTCCGTGTAGCGCGTCGTGGCCCAAGCGAGCTGCTCGCTATCGTCACCGTCGATGAAGACAAGGTCCTGACGGATCGAGACGAAGTCGAGCGGGTTGATCCGCTGTCCCGCTGGGGCGATCAGGTTGCCCTTCTGGTCGCGGATGTCGCGTTCCATCGTGACCGACGGATCGAAGTCCCAGCTCCGGGCGGTCCGGGCCGGGGTGACCCCCGTGACGGGATCGGGTCGACGAACTTTCGCCTCGACGCGCTTGGCGAACATCTCGTTGGTCCGGGCGAGCTCGCCGCTTGCCTCTGCGCGGCGCAGGCGGTTTTCAATGGTGGAGAGCAGATCGGGCTCGATGACCGGGAACGCCTGCGCGGCCTGGCCATAGTCCTTGGCCTCCGACCGCATCGGCCCAACGACGATCAACCCGCCGACCGTTGCGGCGATGGCCAGCCCGCCTGAGATGAGCACCCTCATAGGATCGGCTCCCCGGTTCCTATGACCTGGCGCGCGCATACGAAGCCGATTTCGGCATAGCGGCTGTCGAAGCCATCCTTGTGCGGCGTAGCCGCGAAATAGCATCCCTGCGGCACCGGGCCGGTTGCGCCCGGCGTCAGGCGTTCACCAAAGCGTGTGAGCGGTTTCATCTGCGCGACGAGGTGGCCGTTCACCGCAACCTGGCGGCCAACGTGGCTGATCGTGTCGCCCGGCATGCCGTAGACGATCTTGCCGAACATCCGCGGCTTCGCGCCGAAGTGGCGACGCAGGAGCGTGCTTGGCGGCGGGTCGAAGAAAACATAGTCTCCGCGCGCCGGCAGCTTGTGGCGCTGGATGAGGAAGGCCCAGTTCGGAAGCGAACCCGTCGTGTTGATCAGCAGCAGATGATCGTCGCGCCATGCGCTGATCGCGCTGAGCAGAACGCTGCCCGCGATGAACAGGCCGAACAACAGCCATAGCCGCGTGCGTGGCCGCCAGCTTGGGCGCGCCTCACTGGCCGCCGATGCCATCGGAGCCTCCGAAGGTCGAAACTTGCGCAGCTGGCGGAGCATATTGCGGAACCGGCTGCTGCTGCCCTGAAGACACCATTCCTGGCGCCGCCATGCCCTGTGCGGCCATCATGGGATCGATCGGAGGAGCAGCCCCGGGCATCTGGCCCGGCATCTGAGCCGGGGCTGCAAGTTGGGGTCTCGCGGCCGCCATCGCCTGGGCATTCATCTGCTGCAGCTCCTCGGCCGAAGCTTGGCGCGGCCGCGGGACGCCCGAGGCGTAGACCGATTGTCTGAGGCTGTCGGTTATATCGGGCACGTTCTTCGTGAGCACGGCTTCGCCGACGAGCACGATCTGGCCGCCAGCACTGCGCCGCTGCAGTTCCTTGTCGAGCGACGCCATGAAGCCCCGCATCTCGGCCTCGACCTGCGCCGGAGGCGATGTCGAGCGCGCCTGCGCCTGCACATATTCCCCGACGATCGAGGAGAGCCGCGCCGAGACGATATGATCCTGCTTGGGCGTCACCAGTGTCTTGGTGACCCACATGCCCCAGACCACAGTGGCCAGAAGGATCAGCCCGGCGAGGATCTGCATACGGCTGAAGCCAGCGAAGAATGTTCGTCTGGGCTTCGCTGGCGCTGCTGGCGATACCGGTGGCGCGGGAAGGTCGAGTTCGGGTTGCTCAGCCATGGCGGGGGTCTCCCTGCGATCGGGCCGAAGGCAGGATCCTGCCTCTCCGCAGGACCATGAGCCCCACGGAAAGGATGAGATGTGCGACGGCGAAGATGGTCTTGAACGATGCGACCCGATCCGGGGTCGCGATGACGTAGCGGGTGCTGAGGTTGTTGAGCTGGTTCATCAGGCCATCGAGCGAGAAGCCGCCAAGGGCGAGAAAAAACAGCGCGAACAGGCCCCAGGTCATGAGCAGCGTTGATGCGAGGAAGCCGCCGAAATACAGGGTGAAATGAAGCATCGCGCGCGCGTCGATCGACGGCGGCGCGGATGGCTGTACCCTCGGCTCTGTGCTGCTGGCCATGGCTCACTCCGCCGCTTGCGCGAGCTCGGGATCCTCGTGAGAGGCCCATTTTTCCGGGTTGTCCGGGAAGGCGATCCGCTCGATCGCCTCATCCATGGTGAGGCCCTGCGTGACGAGATCCTCAATGGCGGCGTAGACGGCCGGACTGGAGGAATAGACCGTGGACGAGAAGGGATCGAGCACCAGGCGGCCGACCGCCAACGTCTCTGGCCCCTTGATCAGAATGTCGGAATATTCGCGGCCGTTGATCTTCAGCGAGCGCAGCAGCGCGTCGGTATAGTCGTCCATCTCGAAACGATCATGCTTCTTGAAGTCGGCGATGGTCTCCGGCTTCTGCTGGAGAATGACGAACCAGTCGCTGTTCTCAAGGGCGGCGATCGAACCCGCAGACTTGTAATAGTCGTTGAGCGACTGGGTCGCGGTGATGAGCGACGCATAATATTTACGGCAGGTACGCGCAAAGGCCTCGATGAACTCGGCCATCGCCCCGCCGCGCATCATCTGCCACGCTTCATCCAGGAATAGCGCCTTGGGGATCGAACGGTCGACCTTACGCATCATTTGCTGTGACATGAACATGATCGCGGCCAGCACTACGCTGCGCAGTTCCTCACGTGACGAAAGATCGGAGAGTTCGAAAACGGTGAGCTGGGCCGACAACTCGAAGGACACTTCGCCCTGGAAGAAGCGGCCATAAGTGCCGGCGGAGGAGAATGGCCGCATAGCTATGCCAAGATCGGTGGCCTGCTGGTTGCCGGTCGCATCCAGGGCGGTGATGATATCATCGATCGAACCAGCCCGCCCCTTCTCCGCCCAGACCGTGTTGACTGCGCCGTCGATCAGGCCGCGCTCGGTATCGTTGAGCCGATCCATGTGGCGCGACATCTGGTTCACGATGGCCTTGAGCATTGCCATGCAGTCGAGGAGATAGTCCTCATCGGTCGCCGCGAGTTCCTCGTCGATCATGCTGAACGGGTTGAGACAAAAGCCCGAAGCCATCGTGAACTCGACGAAAGCGCCGCCCTGGAGCTTGGCGGAATGCTCGAACGAGCGTCCGTCGTCGATGACGACAACGCGGGCGCCGGCGCCACAGAATGACGCGCACAGCTCCTGCAGCGTCACCGATTTGCCGGAGCCCGACTTGCCGAAGACAGCGACATTGTGGTTGCCGGCCGCATTCTCGAACGGGCTCCAGAAGAAGGGCTGACCACGTCTGCCGATCAGCATCAGATGGGGCACCTGGCTCCCGAGGAACTCGCCCTGAATGGGGGCGAGATTAGCGGCGGTCGTGGTCAGCAATGTGCGCATCCGCTTCATGCGCTCGAGATCGCGCGCGAGACCGTTGGCCATCGTCATCGGCATCGCGCAGAGCAGACCCATGATCTGCAGGTAGCGATCGTCGAGAAGATCCCAGCCCGCTGCCCGGTACACGGATTTGAGTACCCGTTCGTTCGCGTCCCCCCGGCCCTTCGGGGAGAAGGCGGTGACACTGAAGAAGACGCGCACGAGCTTGCGGCCCTGGCGCAGCTCGTCGTTCACATAGCGCCATTCCTGGCTCTGATCGCGCAGCTGCGGCAGGAAGCGCGACGATTTTGAATCGGCCAGGCTCGTTGTGCGCATGAACTTGAAGCTGGCCTTGTTGCTCGCGGCCATCGGATCGGGGAATTCGACACAGAGATTGGTCGCGACCGGGCACGGCATGCGCAGCTTGTCGGTAAACATGTCGCCGATCAGCCGGGCGACGTCCCATGGCGCCCAGCGTGCCGGCAGGTTGCGCACCGAGAACGAGCGGACGTCGAAGACGTCCGGCAGAATTTCACCGATCTCCGGCGCTTCGTCGATGGTCTTGCCGGTGGGCCGGAATCGCTCGGTGCGAAGCAGCATCCGGTCAGACTCGATATGCAATTCGACGTCCCGGCGGATTGCCTGGTCCGCGATCGGATCGAGCGGATTATAGCTGACCACGTCCTCGCCGGCAGCAGTAGTCGGCGAGGTAATGTCGTCGATCCAGGCAATGAGTGCCTGCGGATCCATCGTCCTGGCCGACACATTGATCGAGGCAAGCGCCGAGATGATGCCGTCCATGACGGCGACGATCTCCTCTGCCGTCACGCTCGAGCTCTCGGGCGTCGAATAGGAGATCGCCACGCGGTGATTGCGAAGCGAAAAGGGCGCGTCGGCCGAAAGCGACTTCCAGACCCCGTCGGTCAGGAAGTCGACCCGGTGCTTGGCCATGCGCTCATAGACGCCGCGCGCGGAATAGCGCGGGAGATACCATTTGGAGAGGCGCTCGCCGATCCGCGGACTCATCCATTGGTGGAACTGCAGACAGCCGGGGGCAGGAATCGCCTCCGAGAGAAACTGGGTCAGGATCTCGCCCGTGCGTTCGTCCGCGCCGACGAGCGGCGCTGCTTCGATCACGAAGCCGCGCGATGCGCTGTTGTAGAATATCCCGGTCTTGGGATCATAGCTGCGATAGGGCAGCCAATGCGCCAGCATCGGCACGCCAAACTCCGGCCGCTCGGCGTCGGGCCGCTTGGCGTCGCCCAGGATCCCGGACAGCAGGCTCTCGAAGAAGCTCCCCGCCATCTCACTTGTCCTCCGGCACGGCAGCAGGGAAGTTCGCGGCCTTCACCGTCGCGCCGATCGCCGCCGGCGCGGCTGCCGCTCCGGTCTGCGCAACGCCGGCATCCCGGGCATCCTTAGCCGCGCCATTGGCGACCTCCTGATAGTGGGGATCGGCCTTCACGCGCGCGACCGCCGCCGCGCCGGTCGCGCTCATAGGCTGCGGAGCGGGTGCCGAGGCCGCCTTGGCTTCGGGACTGCCGCTCGCCGGTGCATCAGAGGGGGGATGAGGCACCGTCGAAGCGGCAGCCGGCGGAGTATGGCTCAAAGCCGCCGCCGTTCCCGAACCGGATGTCGCTGGCGCCCTGGGAGCGAGACGCGCCCTGACATCCGCTTTGATCGCACTGACCGGATCGGGGGCCGGATCAGGCTTGCGCGCCCGGGCAGCCGCAACGGCCGCCGGGTCCGGTCCGTTCGGATCGCTGTCGGCGAAGCCTGTCAGCGGCGGATCGATGCGGTCGACCGCATCACCAAGCGATTCCTGGATGTCTGGTGCCACCGCCGACGCCCGCGCCGGCATGGACGCCTGCATCAGAGCCTGCTGCCGCCATTCCCCGCTCGCGACGACCGCATGGACCGCACTGGCCTCGTGGAGCCGGCCACGCTCGTCGATATAGGGCTGAAAGACGATCCGCAGCACCTTCTCTTGGCTGCGTCCGGCATCGGTCGAGGCAAGGCGCGCGGATTGGCCCATCGCCACGCGATTGGTTTTCCCGCGCATCGGCTGCCGCATATTGCCGGTGGGCAGAGCATCGCCGTCCGAAGGGTCCGCCGAGATGAGCGCAAGCGCCCTGTCGTCGATCGTCGAACTCGGCGCGCAGATGCCGTCGGGCGCCGCGCAGGAAAAGCTGCCGCGCACATTGCCGCCGAAACTGGCGCAGCCATTGAGCGCCAGGAGACTGGTCAACCCGAGCACACCCGGCAGCCACAGACGACGGCGGCCGCCGCCATGCCCAACCAAGGACCGCCGGATCACGACTGGCCTCCCTTGAGCCAATTCTCGAGGAAGGCGCGCGGCCGGTAGCCCTCGATCACCGCACCGTCGCCGCGCACGATGACCGGCGTGCCGCTGAGACCATGGCGGTGGGCGAAGGCCTCGTTCGCATCGAGCCCCGAGGTGTTGCAGGAAGGTCCTGCCTTGATTTCCTCTCCGGCATAGGCTGCATGCAGCGCGGCCTCCCGGTTCCTGGCGCAGTAGACGCGGTCGGCGACATCGCGGCTTCCGAGCACCGAGATCGGCCGTTCGACGACCCGCACGTTCATGTCCTTCAGGACACTGGTGAGCGCCCGGCAATAGCCACAGCGGAAATCGGTGAAGACCGTGATCGTCTGGCCCGAAGGATTGCCCCAGACGATCGCACCGTCTCGGGGCAGCTCGGCGAGCGAGAGCTTCTGCGGCGTCGCAGGGCGGACTGGCTTCTCCACCCGGCCCGGCGTTGCCGCAGCGAGCTGTGAAGTATCGTCTTCGCCGCCCGCATTTGCCGCCGCATTGGCCTTCGCGGCTGCGCCGACGAGCATGTCGGGGTTCATCTCGAGCAGACGGGCGGCCGTGATGTCCTGCCGGGTCTGCATGTCATAGACGCGGCCGATGACGAGGAAACGCGCGCCCGTATCGACGTAGAACAGGTTGGCGCCCGCGGTAATCTCGCAAAGGCCGCTGATCTTGCCGCAATCGATAGCGGTGACCGGTGTCTTGGGCAGCCGCGTCTTTAGGAGCAACCGGACCCGGTCTTCCGGGCTGTTCGTGTCGGCCGCGAGCGCGATGCCGGCGACGCTCAGCCCGAGGAGCGTGGTGAGGACGAGGCGCGACGGGCGGCCCAGCGCGCGCAGACGATCAATTGCGAACATAGACACCCTCCAGGAAGACAATCTCAACATCGATGCCGGTCGGCATCTCAATCACGGGCTGGTATTGCTCGGCGCGTTCGATCAGATATTTGGAGACCATGTCGCCAGTCTGGGCGACGCCCTCGCCGAAACCGCCCTCGAGGATGTCGCCCGTCGAGAGCTTCTGGCGCTGGCCGTTGGTCGTGATGTTGGTGCCCTGGAAGACCGAGTTGGCATTCGCCGAGAAGCCACGGCCGAAGCCGCCAGCAAGGCCCGCCAGGAAGGCCTGGGTCACGAGCGAGCCTTCGCGGGACACCACCCGGCCACGCACGCCCGTCTTACCCCCGAAGGCGATGAAGCCCTTGACCTCGGAGACCGCGTAGCGGCCGCCGGGCTGCGGGCAGGTCATCTTCTGAAGCTTGACGTAGACCTTCTCGCTCGAGAGGTCGCCGCGCGCCGCGCCGTTGATGAGGCAGCCCTCTATCTTGGTCGTGAGCAGGCGGCCGTTCTGGTAGACCGAGCGCGCCGGACCCGTCACACGCAGCACGACGGGCAAGGGATCGCTCTGGCTGTTGACCCCCGCGCTCGCATCCACGCCCACGATCACCTTCGCACGCGCGAAGCTGTTGGGCGGCAGATAGTTGACGCTGTCGGTATAGACCGTGTTGCCCTTGGCAATGCGGGAGGCGTTGCCGCTATCCGTCGTCGTGAAGTTGACGAGCTTCACTTCCGCGGCCGAAGCGATCGGAGCCGCCGCTTGCGTTCCGCCCTGCGCGCCCGGTCGCTGATAGGCCTGCGGACCATAGGGCCCGTACATTGCGGCCGGGCCGGGCGCCGGTGCTGCGGCAGTCCGGCGATCAGCGACCTGCCGGCGAAGTTGCTCGTTTTCGGCCTGGTAGGCGGACAGGACCCGCTGGCCATCGGCCTGCATCGCCTGATTCTGGCCCTTCAGCGCCTCGACCTGCGCGGTCAGCGCCTCGAGCCGGCTATTCTGCCCGTCGATCGACTTGAGTTGGTTTTCTGTCGACTGAAAGCGGTTCTCCGAAAGCGCCATCCATTCCTGCTGGGAGAGGTTGCGGTTGACGAGATCCTTGGTGGAGACGTCGACCTCGCTGACGCCGTCGTCGGTCTCCTTCGATTTGTCGCCGTCGCCGCCGAAGATCCAGAAGGACGAAAGGACCAGGCCCACGCCCGCGACGCCGGCGAGGAGCAGACGCTGGCGGCGGCGGACTGCGTCATTGGCACCGAGATCGCCCGACAGCGGGGAAACTCCCTCTTCGGTGCCGCCCTCGCTGCCGCCGTCGAGAGGACGGCGACTGCGCTTCAGGAAATCGGAAAGAGCCATATCCTCACCTTCCCGTAGGAGTATTTTGGCCAGCCAAGGGGCTCGGACCATTTTGCGAGACGAGGTAGGCCGTGGTGACCTTGCCCGGTGCGAGCTTGGTGTCGGCGATCGAGACGGCGAGCGCGCTCGAAGGAGCGACCATGCTTGTGGTAAGCTCGACGCTCTGGTCACCCTTGTTCTCGATCCGAAGCACCCGGCCGGTCAGCTCGGAACCCCGATATTCGGCGATCATCTGGACCTTGAGAGTGCCAACATAGACGGGGCGCAGGGTGCGCTGGCGCATCTCGTAGCCATCGGCGACGGCATTCGAATACATGGCCTGGACAAGCTCGACGGCGGCATCCTGGGGTCCCAGCTGATTGGCGGGACCATTCTCGGCCGCCTTTTCGTTGGCGATCGCAGGGTTCGAAACAAAGACCTGGGCGGCCTGGTCCCCGCTGATCCGGCACACGAACTTGTAGACGTAGCCGCGCTTGCTGGTCGCGAAGAAGGAAAGCGCGGGTCGGCCAAACCCGTCTGGCACAGACAGGTAGATGTCACCGCGGACCGGCTCGTTGACGACCGAGAAGTCGTCCTGCGGATTGCCGGTCGAGATCTTCGACACGCTCGCGAACTCGTCCTCGACGAGGCTGATGCGGGTCAGATCCTTGGCCGACGCGGTGCAATCAACCTGCGCGCTGTCGCTCGCCATGATCGTCTGATCGGCGAAGGCCGGCTCGGCGATGAGGAAGACCGCCAGGGCGACGAGGCTTGCGCCGATGAAGCGGCTCGCGTGGCAAGTCACGCGCGAGAGGAAGGCAGTGCCGAGCGCGGCACTCCCGATAGCATAGACCGGCATCATGATGAGCTCCCCTGTTGGTCTTTCGCGGAGCCGGTCTTCACCATCCCGAAGCCCACCAGCTTCAGCGACAGGCCGGAATATTCCCAGTCGTAGCGGAAGGTGCGGTTCTCGCTGGAGATGACCTTGTTGCCGACGATCGTGTGCAGTTCGCCGGTCACCTCCGAGCGGAGGTTCCTGGTGTCGATCTCCATCTTCTGGATGGTGAAGAACTGCGAGATCGAGGAGCCGCGCTGCTCGCTGACGATCTTGAGCAGGTCGGCCTTGATCTTGCCCTGCGTGCGCGGGCTCGCAATGTCGAGCACCGCATTCATCCAGTATTCGAGGTTCTGCGGGCTGCGATCGAGCGTCAGCACGACCGTGTCGCGCGTGATCATCTCCAGATATTCGCGGCTGACGCCGGCAGAGCTGACCGTCAGCGGAGAACGCAGCACTGGTTGCAGCACCACCTCGCGGTCGCGCGACAGGCTGACCGTGCAGAGCAGCAGGGTGATCACGGCGAGCGCCACCGCGGCGACGGCCAGAATGTTGCGCTGGCGCAGGATCCGCTGGCTGTTCGTATGGCTGTAGGAAAGTTCCATATCACCCCGCCATCAGTCGAAGATATGAGGGTGGCGTGGCTCTCAGGCCGGTGAAGCCGGCCGGAAGATGCCAATAGGCCAGGTGAAGCAGCCAGGACGTCGCCCGGCCTGCCTTAGCTTTTCTGAGACCCCACCAGCCCGCCCCCGAAAGAAGCATGCCGATAAGGATGTGCTGAGACAGGATCCCCCAGACGAATGGGATAACCATCGCCAGGAACTCATCCAGCGTCCACAGCCCGATCAGCTCGGGATCGTCGAGATGAGTTGGAATGACGTACTTGTCTGCGGCCATTGCACCACCCCCTCCTGGACCTGGGCGGAGCTGCTACTCCGCACAGGCCTGGGATCGGTTCAGATCGTCGCGGTCACGGTGGACGTGACGATCGGCACGCCGGTTCCGGCACCGACGCCGACGCCGACCGGGATCGCGATCTGCCCCATCGAGAAGCGACCCGAAGCGAGGGCGACCACGCCGCCGGCGAGGCTGAGCACCGTGATGATCTTGCCGCCGGATCCCTCGAGGAAGTCGGTGAACTTAGTGAGCGCGGTGTTGAACGTCGTGTCGGCGCCGGCGAAGGCGGGACCGGCGAAGAAGAGAAAAGCGAACAGGAGTACGGCGAGGGCGAGGATCGCCAGCTCCGCGTGTCCGCTCTTTTGGAGGACAGACTGCATGTGGATTTCCTTCGATTGGAGACGCGACGGAACCGCGCCCAAACAAAGCTGGCCAATCACATCGCCGCACCGCAACGACGTATGGGATCAGCCCCCTCCCGAATCGGGAAAATTTTCGATCATGTTCGATGTCGGTGATGAAAATGGGGCACCGTGTCCCGGTGATCAGGGCATCCTGCCCCGTCATATGGGGCAAATTGGCCGGGTTGACGGGGCGTTATGCCCTGCAATTGCGGACAGGCTTCATTCGCGGTAGATTCGCGGCGCAAGACTCGTCAGATATTAACCATTGCCTGTTCATAATCCCGGCAAGGCAACCGACCATCGATCGGGCTCTAATGGATGAGGGCAGTTCAGGACGTGGGCACTATGGGCGCTGACTCACGAGACTTTACACTGGATATCTCCGAACGCTTCTTTCATCTCACGACTGAGAGCCTTCGCCTTCATTCTAATAGTACTAAGTGCTATCAGACGCTCGAAAATCTCGTGAACAGCCGCGTTCCAGGAATAGAAAAGATAGATGATGAGGATGCGGAGAACCTAAAGCGCCATCTGGTGGCTGTCCCTACAGGCGGAAGCATTCAGATCCATTTAGAGATTACGGAGACGAGTGCCAAAAATCTTGAGAGAATAAAAGAATTGCTCGAAACAAGACTCGAAACCAACATTTCTGTTGGGGACGCTCTTTCTGCCCTTTTATTCAACTATATAGTCGAGCAGCGGGCAGCTCGCGTGATTTCCAAGCTCCAGTTGGACGAGTTCGATCAACCTCGCGAGACCGGCCCATTCAAGGGGTCCCGGCACTAACAAGCGCGGTCACCAATGCGTTAGCCTTTCGGTTCGGACAAATCTGGTCGAAACCACGCTTGCATTGGCTTTTCTGCTATGATTGTCTTCCCCATCCGAACGGCATTGGGGGATCGATATGACATCTCTTGCCAAGTTAGGGGCGTAAGTTGTGGAGCTCGCCCAAGGCGACGAGCTGCAGAGGGACTATGTGCCTCTGATCCTGCGGGCGATGGCTTGCAAGAAAGCAACTCAACGCAAACTCGCCCACCTGACCGGTATCAGCAAATCGAGGCTGGGCGTTTTGCTGCACAGCAAGCCCGAAAAACGCGTCACCATGACGCTTCCTGAATTTGAAACAATATTGCACGCGCTCGGCATGAATCTAGTGCACGCATATGTGTGCCTGAAAACCTTCAAAGGTCTCGATGAATATTATCAGAAATGTTATTCGACGGCTGTCTTCATGCTCTGCGACATATGCGTGCGCGCGCCTGAGCGAATGATTGATGTGCTCGAGGAATTGGGTGGCTTCGATGGAACCGAGATCAGGCTGGCCTGGAGCCCGTCGCTCCAAAACGCATTGATCAAGAAGGTGACCGAGGAGGTCCAAGCTATTCATGAGCGCAGAAATCGCCTCACCCATGGCGACGATTTCGACCTCTAGCCGAACTGTTCGTGGACATGGATCAGCAAACCATGCGGCTAGAATGTCGAGACGGACGCCTTCCTTCCGATTGTTGGGCGCAGCTGCGTGTTAGGGCCGGCTGTCGTCGAAATGATTGTCGCCTGGCGCCCGATCCCGCTCAATCGCGACCAGTTGAGCAGAACATTGTCCACATAGGCTTGCGTTTCAGGGATCTGCGGGACCAGGCCATTCCGAATCCGCCCCGGTCCTGCATTGTAGGCGGCGAGCGCGAGATGATAGTGGCCGAAACGGTCGAGCTGCTGGCGCAGATATTTCGCGCCCCCGCGCAGGTTCTCATTGATGCTGTAACGGTTGACGCCCAGTGCAACTGCCGTGTCGGGCATCAACTGTGTGAGCCCGAATGCGTTCTTGCGCGAGAAAGCGTCGGGCCGATACCGGCTTTCCCGGATGATCATGGCATCGAACAGGCCAACCGGAATGCCATATTGGCATGCGATGTTGCTCATCATGTCGTAGTAACTAGCCCGGCGCATCTCGGCATCGGACGTCAGAAATCCGGTCGGCCGGTAACCCGGCGAAGAGCAGCCAGGCACATAATGATAAGCCGCCGACGCGAACATGGCGCCGCCTCGCATCCAGAGCGGGACAGGCACGCTGGATGCAGGCGGGAGCTGTGCTTCGACCGCCATCGCGCCCAACTGCGCGACGCCCACATGGGCGAACGGATCTTCGGCATCGGCAGGCGCCGACCGGGGATTTGTGTCCATGAAATTGTTCGCCATCTGGAATTCCACCCATTGCCGACTGAGGTCATGCACCCGAAAGTCCCCAACCGGCGGCAACAGTGTCGCATCTGGCAGATCCCGAACTGGCGCAGCCGGCGCCGCGACGTCTTGCTTCACCGGGGCGCCCATCGCGATGAGCTGGACGCTTCGGACCGCGTGTTCAGGCCTCGAGACGGCGGGCGCTTCGACGGAACAGATCAGGCCGACGGTGGCGACACCCAAGAAAAAAGCACGCATGACGACCTCCCCATTCTTGAACCGAGGAAAATGGACGCCAGCCGAGTCCATCTTGTCAATCCGCCCCGAGACACTCTGACGGCCGGCCGCACAGCTCTTGCGAGAGCGAAATGTGGCTGATCGCGCGATACAGCAATGGCTGCGGAAAGGGCCGAATTCCTCTTCCAGAGGCCGTTCGGAATGCCCTGGTTCGCTGGTACATCGGCCAAGGTGCCCGGGCCGATGAAGAAGCGGGGATCATGCTCGTCCAGCAAGCGCGCATCGGCGAAAAGTGGATCGCCTGTGACTGCTTGCCGCCAGGTGAACCGCCGCCCATCCTGACTCCCGCCTTCCTCTCGGAAGCTGAAACCTACTACCTGCGGCGTCTTACGAGCACTGATCGGCCCGAGCATCAACCCGATTGCCCGTTTTTCCGCGAACAGGCAACAAACCGCATCACCGAAGTGTGGACACAGGAAAGCCCTGCGGAACCGCCCGCCGGCTATTTCGAGGTTCTGCGCCCCGCGCCCGAGAAGCTTGCCCAACGTCCCGAGGAGGACAGCACCGATGATCGTACCCGTCAGGCATCGATCCCGCGCCTGGCGCGGTTGCTTTGGCGGCTTCTTGCTCTTTCCGGCTTGAATCGTTGCCTGCCTCCATCGTTCGATACGGCCGAGCGTTCCATCAAAACCGAATTCCGCGTGCTCTCCGTTGCGGCCGGAAAAGTCGAAATCGCGCCAGGCATTGAACTGGGTCGCGCGTTCTGGACGCATGCTCAGGCGCTACACAGCCGACGCATGTACGCGCGTCTGCGTGAACTTGCCCGAGGCTGGCCCCGCGGCCATGCTCCGCAGGCGTTCCTGGCCCTATTTGCTCAGGATGTCCGCGGCTCCACCATATATGTGCCGGGAAGCGATCCGGTTGTCCTCGCCAATCGCGTCCAATCGCCGTCGATCCGTGGAAACCAGATCAAGGGGCCTTACCTGACGATCGTCGTTGCTGGGGAATATCCTGAAGCCCATGGGTATGCGCCGCTCCGTGCCTACGCCCAGCCTATTTTCTCAGGGAAACGCTTCGTTCCGGTAGATTCCGAATTTGAACGCGCAGTGCTCCGCGAATTGATCAAACTCCAATGGACGTTCGATCGCATCGGAATCGACCTCACCATTGAGAAACCGGTTTTCGACACACTTACGCCGATCGGCGCCTGCCGGCCTGACTTCATCCTGGAACTGCGCTCTCGCGAAACCGGCGAGATCAGGTCGATCATCGTGGAAGCCATGGGATCAACTGATGAGACGTATCTAGCCGCAAAAGCTGTCACTCATCCGCGCATGGCGCAAATTGGTCCACTCGTGTGTGTATCACCGGCGGATGTGGAAACGGGCCGCATCGGCGCTATCGTCCGTCGCGCGGCGGGCGCCTAGCTCCAGCGCATCGATGTGGCGAAGAGAATGACGATGCCGAGCGTCACAGGCATGGAAGTCAGGTACAGCTTTTGCCAGCGCCACCATATTTTCGGGACAAACAGGATGGCGGACCGAAGGGAATTGACGCTGGACCAGCCGCGCTCGCGAACCACTTCCACCATTGTCGTCGCGCAGGAGAGCGCCATGGCGATCACGCAGCACGAACCGGCAGCGACATAAAGCGCCATCCAGTTCGCCAGTTCGATCGCCGTCAGATATCGCATCTCAGCAACCTGTATAGCCGATAATCGTGCACAAAGGCTAATCGGAGTATCAGGTACCGCAAAATTGGAACTTGCCTCATCTGAGATGCACAGATGCCAAAGGTCGGCGTTGCAACGCGATGCAGAAGATGCGTGCGCGTCAGTCCGGGTCCGACCGCAGTAGTACCCGCGCTACGAGGTCGTAGCGCGTCGGGTGTATCCGATCCCGCGTCGGAAAGCGCAGCAGATCGATCGTCTCATCAGCATAGGTCGCAGCGACCGAGTTCACAATGTAGGCATGTTGACGACTGTAAGGAAGAAGCCAAATGACCCGATGGCAGATGGTCCGGATACGGATACTCGTCAGCCTGGCGGCGAGATCAGACCTTGCATCGTCGTTGGATCCGACCGAAAAGACGCATGCGCCGTACTTCTTCGTTGGGAAACGCCATCCAAGTATCTGATGTGCATGCACACGCTCGGCCGCTAGCACATCGCACTGGGGGGCATATTTCGCGTTGATGGCGCGTGCGGTCCCCAGCCCGATGCTGTCGCCCAATATGAGGCACTCAAATACGGACCTGCTCCCCGGCATCGGGAACGTTGCTGTCTTGGTCTTCGATTTGTTGCCGGATTTCCGATACGTCCACCTTGCCGATCAGGTAATCCCCCTCATCCTTGAAAAACGCCTCAATCCGCTTCGTTTCGTCCAGAGGTGGCAAAAGCGAACCGAAGCGGGCCTGCCATTGCTGCTCTACAAAACCCAGGAGTGCCTTCCAGGAAGCCGCCTCGCTTGCGTGGACCTGGAGCATCTTATGACCCTCATGCAGGATGATAAGGACGGAGGCGTGCATGATGCTATCCATCGTAAGCGGCAAATCAGTACGGGCAGGCACGACCTGCCTTTTCGTCGCAAAACATGCAATTCCGGCCACCCGAAATCAAAAATACATATCAACTATGTCTATGTACTGCCAAACTGATTCTAGAAAATACAAGAAAAACCTTCACATGTGTAAAGAGAAAGTTTCAGTTAATTTTGTATATACTCAGAAATTTATCAGAATTGTTATTATAACAACAGTTCTATCAACTCACCAAAAGTGACTTGATAGGAATCTCAGGGTTTGCAAGTACAGATTTATCAGGAGTGGCCTGCGTGATAACGAGTGCCTTACCCTGAACATAGTCCTTCACAGAGTTGACGCAGTCAAGGGCCAGCACCTTACCCTTGCTAAGATATACGAGCGTGAAGCTGCGCGCTGCGCTCTGGCCCCGCACGACGACTTCATCGTATCCCAAGCTAAGCCCGATAGTCTGGAGCTTGAGATCATATTGGTTCGACCAGAACCAGGGAACGGCGTGGTACGGCGCGGCGTCACCAGCAATATGCCTGGCGGCCGTTATGGCCTGGTCATTGGCGTTCTGAACTGACTCCAACCGGATCCGCTGACCGCCAGCAAAGGGGTTGGCATGGATCGCGCAATCGCCGATCGCGTAAATGTTCGGCAACGAAGTCTGACAGAATTCATCGACTTCTACCCCGTTCCCGCTTGCCGCACCCGCCGCGATCAATGGCTCTACGGCCGGAACGATCCCGATGCCGACGACAACCATGTCTGCGGGTAAGACCGAGCCGTCAGACATCCGGACACCCGTTACCCATCCATCATGTCCAATCAGGCAATCCATTTTGGCGTTCAAATGGATCTCAACGCCATGCGCCCGATGTTCAGCCTCATAAAAACGAGAAAGCGGTTCACCAGCGACCCTTGCCAGCACACGATCCATCGCTTCCAGCACCGTCACTTGCTTGCCGAGCTTGGCGAGTACCGCAGCCGCCTCGAGGCCGATATACCCGCCACCGATCACCACGACATTCTGCACTTTCGGCGTCTCGGCCAGCATGCGGTCAGCGTCAGCACGAGTGCGGACGTTGTGGACACCCATGAGATCGCTTCCCGAACAGCTCAAGCGACGAGGCGCACCGCCAGTTGCCCAGATCAGCTTGCCATAGCCAATGCGGCTTCCGTCGGAGAGCACAACATTTTGCTCCGCCGGATCGACGGCCACAACCCGTCGCAGGAGCTGCAACTCGATATCGCGCTCGGCCCAGATTGCCTGAGGTCGAATGAGAATTCTTTCGAAGCTCTTTTCGCCTGAGAAATATTCCTTGGAGAGCGGCGGGCGTTCATATGGCGGATCTGGCTCATCTCCCAGCAGTGCCACACTTCCCGCATATTTATGCTGGCGCAGCGCGAGCGCGGCTTGAGCTCCCCCATGCCCGGCCCCAACAATAAGAACATCGTACCGCTCGCTCATGGGATAGATAGCTTCCTTACAGGATTACATAAGCCGTGCTTTGCTTGTCACGCCGTCGGTTAACGGCAAGAGCCTGATTGAGCTCTCTTTGCGAACTCAAGTGCCCTCAATCTTCCGGCGCAATCGTGATGCAAAGTCCGTCCAGAGCATCAGAGATAGTCAACTGACAGGATAACCGAGATCTTGAGCAACGGTGCTCGGACGAGTCCAGAAGATCGTCCTCATCCGTACTCATGGGTGGCAAGCGATCGAGAAACGCTTCATCGACCTGGATATGGCAGGTTGCGCAGGAGCAACACCCTCCGCACAATGCAAGCAACTCGTCGATGCCTGCGTCGCGGATCGCTTCCAGTAACGTGGTTGCGCCATTCGGTGTGACGGTCACGCGCTCGCCAGTGCGCGTTGTAACGGTAATCTCCATTAGTCCTCTAATTTCCAAATATGCTTTTTGGCAGTCTGCTATCGACTGAAAAACCTCCACGCCGCCTTGGCGCGCAAGGCTCATGGGGAAAGCGCGTAGTCCAATCCGATATCGGCCGCGGGAGCACTTTGGGTGATGCGCCCGACTGATACAAAATCGACGCCAGTCGACGCGATTTCCCTAATCGTATCGAGCCGCACGCCGCCTGACGCTTCGATGGGGACGCGGCCGCCGACAAGGGCGACGGCCTCTTTGAGCTTGGCAGGAGACATGTTGTCGCAAAGCAGACGATCCGCCCCCGCCATCAGCGCAGGCTCGATTTGTTCGATCCCGTCAACCTCGACCTGGACTTCCAGCCCGGTATTGGCGGCTTTCGCAGCCTTGACCGCTTCGACAATGCTGCCAGCGGCGGCGATGTGGTTGTCCTTGATCAGGATACCGTCATCCAGACGCATGCGATGATTCCGCGCCCCGCCCACCTTGGCGGCATATTTCTCGATCGCCCGAAGACCGGGAATTGTCTTGCGCGTATCGAGAAGGACGCAATCCGTACCGGCGATCGCTTCGGCATAAGATCGCGTCACCGTCGCGATGCCGGTCAGGTGCTGGAGCGTATTGAGAGCGGACCTCTCGGCCGCGAGCATGAGCTGCGCGCTTCCCGCAATTCGCATGAGGGGCTGCCCAGCGGCAACATTGTCCCCATCCTGCACCAGGAATTCGATAGCGACCTCGGGGTCGAGCTTACCGAAAAACGCGGCTGCCAGCTGGAGCCCGGCAACCACTATCGGTTGCCGGGCAGCCAGAACGGCGGAAAAGCGCGCGCTGGCGGGGACTGACACACGGCTCGTGACGTCTCCGCTCCCCAGATCCTCACTCAGAACATAATCGACGAAGTTGTCGAGTTGTTGCTGATCCAGGCCCGCGATCAAATCCGACTCACGCATCAGGAAACCGCGTCCGCCAGATCTTCAACTTCTTCCTTGTCGGCGAAGACGCCGGTCAAGCGCCTCTCCTCCTCGGAGACGTTGATCAGCCGCCAGTCATCGCCCTTGGGGACCATGCCCTCGAACGACATGAGCTTCGCCAGTGGCACGCGCGGTTCTACAGCACCCAGTGCCGGCTCGCCTTTCTGAACAGCCTGGGCGGCGCGATACATCTGGGTGCGGAAGGTGAAGATCGCCTTGTCGCTCGAGCCGAGCAGATCCTCGCTGCGGTCGGCGATCGGCCCCATCGATTCCCACATCGCCATGTCCTGACAGGGAATGCCGTAGATGCCGGTAAAGTCGCCGGCTTTCATCAGGGCCCGGTCCTGCAGATAGTTGTTTTCGGCGTTGCGCCGCTTTTTGAAGGTAACGGGCTCGACGTCCTTGCCAATCTCCGCCCCGCAGAACTTGCGCCAGGCATCCTGACTGATGCCCTTCGTCGGATGCCAGGCGATCCAATAGAACATGGTGTTCACATCGTCGATCGGAACCAGCATCTGTGACAGATGATATTGGTCGTTGGACGGGATGTGCACCGTGAACGGAGCCTGGAACAGAGTCATGCGTACATAGTCCTGCTTGTCCGCATCGATGATCGGCTTGCGGATAGCAGCATAACGAAAGCCGAACGGCGTTTTCTGCACTTCAATCTTGGGCGCCTTGTCGGCCGACGGGCGAAGCCACGCGGTGTCCGTAGCCGTCGAGCCGCTTACTTCGGTGGCCGTCGGCATGTTCGATGAATGCAGGCTCGAACTGTGCGCCGAATCGATCGACCCTTCGAGAACCTGCGCCCAGTTGCAGCCGCCATGCATTTTCACGATGCTGATCTTCTCAGCCGGCGCGGCCGACCAGTTCGGCGGGCTGAAAGGGATGACATTTTCCGGGTCACCCATCCACACCCAGACGAAACCAGCAGATTCTACCACCGGATATGCCTTGGTCTTCATCGTGCCGCGTAGCTTTGCATCGACCGGCTCGGAAGACATGTCGACGGCATTGCCGTCCACATCGAATTTCCAGCCATGATAAAGGCAACGCAGGCCGCATTCCTCGTTGCGACCGAAGGCAAGGGAAGCGCGCCGGTGCGGGCACAGCTCGTCGAGCGCACCGATGCGCCCCTCCGTATTGCGGAACACGACCATGTTCTCACCCAGCAAGCGAACACGCAACGGCGTGCCGTCTGGCTCGGCGACGTCCTCGATCATGCAGGCGGGCAACCAGTGCTGCCGCATCAGCTTCCCCATTGGGGCCTCGCCCTCCACACGGCAAAGCAGATCATTTTGTTCCGGAGTCATTAGCTACCCTCCTCATTTTGGCTTGGCACGAAGACGAATCACCCTCAGGATGCGCCCTTGAAATTACTTCTATATCGTAGTAATGGCTTTTTCAAGCCTGATTTTCGGGTTGAAGGGAGCGGCAGGCAAAGAATGGCAAATGCGTTGCGACTAGGAATCATTGGGCTCGGCCGGGGTTTCATGCTCACTCTGCCCGCGCTGAAGGCCGATTCTCGCGTAGCGCTTGCCGGGGCTTTCGACCTGCGCCGCGAAGCTCGGGAACGCTTCGCGGACGAATTCGGCGCGCCGGCGTTCGATACGCTCGACGCGCTCTTGTATTCGCCGGTTATCGATGCGGTTTATATAGCCACCCCGCATGAGTTGCATGCCGAGCAGGCCATCGCCGCTCTGCGGGCTGGAAAGCATGTGCTGGTCGAAAAGCCGATGGCGACAACGCTTGCAGATTGCGCGCGTATAGAGCGCGCCGCCGCCGATGCCGGCAAGGTGCTCGTGGTCGGACCCAGCCACGGCTTCGATGCACCCGTACAGGCTGCCGCGCAATTGGTTGCCTCAGGCAGGTTCGGTGCCGTGCGGATGGTCACGGCGCTCAACTTCACCGATTTCATGTTCCGGCCCAGGCGTCCGGAAGAACTGGATAGCGCCCGTGGCGGCGGCGTCGTCTACAGCCAAGCGGCGCACCAGATCGATGTCGTGCGCCGCCTTGTCGGGCAGCCCGTTTCATCTGTTCGCGCCGTCGCCGCCAACTGGGATAGCAGCCGCCCGAGCGAAGGCGCCTATACGGCGCTGGTGACATTTGAAGCCGGTGCTGCAGCGTCGCTGACCTATAGCGGATATGCGCATTATGACAGCGACGAACTGGTGGGGTGGATAGCGGAGCTTGGCTATGACAAGGACCCGGATCGCTACGGCGAGGCGCGTAAGAGGCTTGCGACGCTATCATCGCAGGATGAAATCGAAGCCAAACTGAAGCGCACATACGGCGTCCCGGCTGTCGCTGCCGACACGCCAGCGCCGCATCATGAGCATTTCGGTTTCATCATCGTCAGCTGCGACCGCGCGGACCTGAAACTGTCGCCCAAGGGGCTCTCAATTTATGGGGACACCGAACGCGATTTCCAGCCGATCGAGCCCCCTGCCCTGCCGCGCAAGGAAGTCATCGACGAGTTTGTCGGCGGTTGCCTAGGCATTCGCCGCCCGATCCATGACGGGCGCTGGGGACTTGATACCATGGCCTGTTGCGTCGCGCTCCTCGAATCGAGCCGACGCAATACGGACGTAGCGCCCAACCAACTTCTCGACACTCTATCGGAGAAACCGTGACAATGACCAGACTGAGCCTTTCCCTCGCCTGTTGGGGCTATGACCGCACCGAAGCCCTCCAGACGGGCGCGGTCCGGCCCGACGGCATCGACCTCAACTTTCAGGTTCTGGATGTCGAGGAAACCTTCTTCCGCATGCTGCGCAATCGAGAATTCGATGTCGCTGAACTGTCGATGTCGTCCTATTGCGTGACCCTGGGCCGCGAGAATCCTGGCTTCATCGCCATTCCCGTCTTTCCTTCGCGCTTCTTCCGCCACTCCTGCATTTTCGTCTCCGCCAAAAGCGGCATCGAAAAGCCCGAGGATCTCGTCGGCAAGCGGATCGGCGTGCCTGAATATCAGATGACGGCTCCGGTCTGGATCCGCGGCATCCTGCAGGACGAGTATGGCATTGATCCTGCGTCGGTCACCTACGTCACGGGTGGTGAAGAGGAGCCGGGGCGCGAGGAGAAGCTGAAGCTCAATCTACCCGACAAGTTCAAGGTCGAGCCGATCGGACCCACCCAGACCTTGAAGCGCATGCTGGCGGATGGAGAGATCGATGCGCTGCATACTGCGCGGGCGCCGTCGACCTTCTATTCGGAGCCGGGCAAGGTTCGGCGCCTCTTCCCCAATTTTGTGGACGTTGAAAAAGCCTATTTCGCGAAGACAGGAATCTTCCCGATCATGCATGTCGTGGCCATCCGGCGAGACGTGTATGAGAAGAATCGATGGATTGCTCAGGCGCTTTACAAGGCATTCGTAGAAGCCCAGCGGTTGAGCTATGAACAATTGTTGGTGTCGGCATCGCTGAAAACGATGTTGCCATGGCAGATCGCCGCAGTGGAGGACACTATTGCTACGATGGGCAGGGAATGGTGGCCCTATGGCATCGAAAAGAACCGCCACGTCATCGAGACATTCACGCGTTACCATCACGAGCAGGGCCTGTCGCCCCGCCAGCTCACCATAGAAGAGATGTTCGCGCCCGAGACTTTCGCCGAGTTCCGCATCTAAGAAACCATCCTGCACGAGGCCAGTCTACTGCTCACATGATGGTCCTCGGGACACGTTTAATATCCCGAGGACCATCATAGGAATATGGGTTTCGGGTGCCGGGTACGGTTTTGCGATGCGTTCGTGCGGCGTCTGTGCGAGTGGAGGATCGGTTGAACCCGTCAGGAGTGAACAGATGTCGAAGCACGCCCCCAAACTCGATCCGGAACTGAGTTTGGGCTATCAGGTTCGGCGCTGCCACCGACGGTTCGATCGGCTCTTGAGTGCCTATTTGGCCAAGCACGAACTCAAAACCGGTTTCTGGTACTATCTTCGTGTCCTATGGCTCAGGGACGGGGTGACCCAAAAATATCTGAGCGACATGACTAACGTCACCGAAAATACGACGGTCGCCATGATAAACGCCATGCTTCGGCAAGGGCTGGTGCAACGCGCCAAGGACAAGGATGATCGTCGAAAATTGCGGATTACTCTTACAGATCATGGCCGTGCGCTCGAAAAGGAGCTGATGCAATACGCGATCGACATCAACAAGGTCGCTGTTGCTGGCATCGAGCCGCGCGAAGTTGAAATCTGTCGATCGGTCCTCGAGCGCATATCAGCCAATCTCGCTGCCGAATTTGATAGGCTGCCTGCGAAGCCTGCTGACGAAGGATGACTCCTCCACATCATCCCTGGATCAGGGGCAACAGGCCATGAACAGGGAGGGACGTGTGCGCCATGGCTGAACGGGAAGGCCTCACGGCCACTCCAACTCCCGATAGAGGGAAGCCTTGGCGCAGCCTGACCGACCGTTTCGGCCGAACGATCACTTATGTCCGCCTGTCCGTCACCGATCGGTGCGACCTGCGCTGCCGTTATTGCATGGCCGAGCGCATGGAGTTCCTGCCGCGCCAGGACCTCCTCACCCTGGAGGAACTGGCGGAACTGGCCGATGCCCTGATCGCGCGAGGTGTGCGACGCATCCGCCTGACCGGTGGCGAGCCTCTGGTCCGTCGCGGCATCGTCGGGTTGGTGGAGGCGATCGGCCAACACATCGGCAACGGCCTTGATGAGCTGACGATGACAACCAACGCTACCCAGCTCGCCACAGTCGCGCGCGACCTCCATCGATATGGCATTCGCAGACTCAACATCAGCCTCGACAGCCTCGACCACGAGCGCTTCCGGGCGATCACCCGGCGCGGCGACCTGGACCAGGTGTTGGCCGGGATCGCCGCCGCGCAAGACGCGGGCCTCGCCGTGAAGATCAACATGGTTGCGCTCAAGGCGCTCAACGAAGATGAAATCGGAACAATGGTTGGCTGGTGCGGCGAACGGGGATTCGATCTCTCGCTGATCGAGACGATGCCGTTGGGTGCGGTGGAAGAAGACCGGACCAATCATTATCTGCCCCTCGACCTCGTGAAACGTCGGCTGGCGCGCGAATATGTCCTGATTCCGTCGCTCCACCGAACCGGCGGACCGGCGCGCTATTATGACGTTGCCGAAACCAGTCGGCGGATAGGCTTCATTACGCCCCTCACCGACAATTTCTGCGCCGGCTGCAACCGCATCCGCATATCGGCTACTGGCACCATTTTTGGTTGTCTCGGCCGCGACCAGCGCATCGAACTGCGCGATGCGATGCGTGTTGGTGGCCGGGATGCGATCGACGCGGCGCTGGATGCCGTAATGACCGCCAAGCCACTCCGCCACGAGTTCGACATTGCGCGATCACAGCCGGCTGTCGAACGCCATATGAACGTCACTGGCGGTTGAGCGCCTCCATGATCTTTTGTTCGCCGACGCAGTATGGCCGTTACTTTTTGCGCGGCTGGTCGATTGATTTTCATAAAATTGGTCTGCCTTGAGAAAATTGGTCCATTTCTGAAGAGAGCCCGAGCGGGCGAAAGGAATGGAGAAATATATGGGACGTCAGCGATTTACGCCGGAACAGATCATCGCGAAGCTGCGTGAGGTTGATGTGATTGTCGGGCGAGGCGGGACCACCGACGAGGCCTGTCGTCAGATCGGGATTGCCGAACAGACGCTATATAGGTGGCGTAAGGCGACAGCCGCTGCTTCATATTCGTTGATAATGTCGGTCTTCTTCGCCATGATAAGCTCGTACGCACTACGTTGTTCGACTGTCGCACGAGCTTAATCGCGCGGTCGATTCAGCTACCGTAGTAACGGCCTGTCATCAACAGCCAGCGCGTTCGTTTTTTGCCGTTTCTCTTTGACAATCCAGTTCTAAAGAAACGCTTGGAATCGGATGCGTCCTAACCGATCTGATGACAGACGAATTTCAAATTGAGATACTCATCGATCCCATATCGTGATCCTTCCCGCCCGAGACCGGATTCCTTCACCCCACCGAAAGGCGCGACCTCCGTCGAAATCAGGCCGGTGTTGAGCCCAACCATCCCATATTCAAGAGCCTCACTCACCTTCCAACTGCGCTCAAGGGATTGCGTGTATACATAAGCCGCCAAGCCGCTGTCCGTGGCATTCGCCAAATTGATCGCCTCATCCTCTGTCTGGAAACGGACGAGGCCGGCAAGGGGGCCAAAGGTTTCCTCCCGACATAGGAGAGCATCCGGCGAAACATCTACGAGAACGGTCGGCTCGAAGAAATGGCCTGCCCCGGGCACTCGTCGCCCTCCGGTCAATATCCTGGCACCATGTTTGACGCCGTCTTCGATATGGCTTTCGACCTTTGCAACGGCACGTTCATCGATCAATGGCCCCTGATCCGCGCCGGTCGAAAGACCCGGCCCGACGGCAAGCGCGCGAACACGTGCCGCCAGCTGCCGGGAAAAGGCTTCATAAACGCCGGATTGGACCAGAATGCGATTTGTGCAGACGCAGGTCTGACCTGAATTCCGGAACTTTGATGCTATTGCGCCTTCAACCGCATCGTCGAGTTTCGCATCATCAAAGACAATGAACGGCGCGTTTCCACCCAATTCGAGGGAAACCTTCTTCACGGTGCTCATACAACGGGCGGCGAGCATCTTGCCAACGCCTGTCGAACCAGTGAAGGTGAACTTGCGAACGCGCTTGTCAGCCGTCAGCACATCGCCGATCGGCGCGGGCTGACCGGTCACGATATTGAAAACTCCCGCCGGCACTCCGGCCTGGTCGGCCAGCCACGCCAAAGCGAGCGCTGAAAGCGGCGTCAATTCCGACGGCTTCAGCACCATGGTACAGCCGGCAGCCAGAGCTGGCGCTGCCTTTCGGGTGATCATGGCGAGCGGAAAATTCCAGGGTGTTACAGCGCCTACCACACCCACGGGTTCGCGTCGCACCAGGAGACGGTGGTCGGCCGCATGAGGTGCTAAGACATCTCCGTTCACACGCTTCGCCTCCTCCGCGAACCATTCGATGAACGATGCCGCATACACCACCTCGGCCTTGGCCTCGTGCAACGGTTTGCCTTGCTCGGCCGTCAGAAGGCGCGCCAGATCATCCGTATGGACGAGCACCAGATCATACCAGCGCCGCAAAATCGCGGCCCGCTGCTTGCCTGTAGCTTTTCGCCAATCGGTCAAGGCACGATAGGCCGCGTCGACGGCACCTTCGGCCTCGCGATACCCGAGATCCGGGACCGAGCCGACCAAGGAGCTGTCTGCCGGATTCAAGACGTCGATTCGCGCTTCGCCGTCGATCCATGCGCCATCGACAAAAGCTTGCGCCCGGAGCAGTTTTGGCTCCGCAAGGCTAAGATTCACGTTTGCTATTTCCCTGAAATCCAGTTTGGCATTCCCTAACAAATCCGGCCGATGGATGCCTTCGCGGTATGGACACTCTCATTTGATGAGAAGCCATCCATTCTGATAGCTGATGCATGTAAACGCCCGACGATACTCGCGGAATCTTGATTGCGCGAAACCAGATGAGAAGCGTTAGTCCGGCGTGATAGCGACCAGTTTCGAGACACGCACCGCGCTTCGAGGGCGTCGCGCACCGCTCATCAAGGCATCGTCTGCGATCGCATGGATGCTATAATAGATCAGCGTTGATAGCGCGTGGGGATCATCCACACACCATGCGCCCTCCAGCGTTCCTTGTGAAAGCAGATCGCTGATATAGCCCACAAGCCCGTCGTTCACGGCCACGGATCTGAGCGGCGTATCCCCACTGAAGAAGATCACATCCCGCAACTCGGGCGTGTCCAGATAACTTTCCACCGCCGTCTCGACCAGAAGATCGATCCGCGTGAAAAAATCGTCGGATTCGCAAAGACTGATCCTGCTTTTGACACGGTTCAATATCATGTTGCAGAAGTTGTCCCGAAGTGCCGCACGCAATTCGGTCTTACTTGAAAAATAATGGTAAAGTGTGCCCTTAGCGAGGCCAGTTTCAACGCAAACGTCATCCATCGTCGTCGCGTCATAGCCTCGCTCAACAAACAATCGCCTCGCCGCTTCCAGAATTTCGACGCGCCGAAGCTGAGCCTTCCTCGGACCGGGCGGGGCACCGGCCGGCCGGCGAACTGCGGCCGCGACCCTGCGTCGCCGGTCCCGAACGACCCGTTTCACCTGAACAGTCTAGCTGGCAAGCGGCTCACCCTCCCAAATCTCGGTACCAATTTGCGATTGGGCTTCCTTTGAATAACGAGGTCCCGAAACGGCGCCAAAAGCGAAAAGGGCGTCCACTTGGTCAAACACGACCTCGGAGATGGTCAACGACAGGGTATCCAGAATTTCATCGAGATGATCAATGTTCGTGGTCCCGGGGATCGGAACGACGAAGTCGCGCTTTGAAAGCAGCCAGGCGAGGCAGAGCTGCGCCGGAGTGCAATCTGCAGCCCGGGCCAACCCAGCCATCTGATCATAAAGCCCGAGGTTCCGCGTCAAATGAGGTTCCTGGAACCGCGGCATCGCGGCTCTCAGGTCGCCTTGCTGGAAACCTGCCGTACCCACACTTCCCGCCAACAAGCCGCGAGCCAGAGGCGAGAAGGCGATAAAGCCAATCCCGAGCTCCTCGCAGCAATCGAGTACGGCAAGTTCCACATTGCGCGTCCAGGGCGAATATTCGGTCTGGACAGCTGTCACCGGATGGATCGCATGTACCGCGCGGATCGTTTCTGCCGATACTTCCGACAAACCGATCGTGCGAATTTTTCCTGCCTCCACTGCCCGCGACAGGGCGCCGACCGACTCTTCCATCGGTACCTTCGGATCGAGGCGGTGAAGATAGTAGAGGTCGATGACATCGGTCCTCAATCGTATCAATGCTTCATCCAATGTCTGCGTGATCGCCGCCGCCGAACCGTCGAGACCGCGTTTTCCATTGATCTCGCCAAGCGCGCATTTGCTGGCAAGGACGAAATCCTTGCGGCGATGTCCCAAGGCACGCCCGATCAGCGTCTCATTTGCTCCGAACCCGTAGAGAGCAGCCGTATCGAAGAACGTGACGCCTCTATCCAACGCATGTAACAGTAGCCGTTCAGCTGCTTCAGCCTCGGGACGCGGCTGATACCCATGCGAAAGGTTCATGCAGCCAAGACCAATTGCTGACACGGAAAACGGGCCTAAAGCGCGCTTTGGAAGGGTCGCGGTCATACTATGCTCTTCCTGCCTGTGGTAGCGCGAAGGGATCAGCGGACAAGCTGCGCTTCCAGTTCGCCAAGCACGCGATAGCAATCGAATACGCCGGCGACTGAGGAATTGGGCTCGCGACCCTCGCGGATGGCCGCGACGAACTCACGATCCTGTAACTCGATGCCGTTCATCGACACATCCACCTGGGAAACGTCGATCGGCTCCTCCTTGCCGTTCACCAGGTCGTCGTAGCGCGCGATGTAGGTGCCGTTATCGCAGATATACCGGAAATAAGTGCCGAGCGGTCCGTCATTATTGAACGACAGCGAAAGGGTGCAGATAGCGCCGGTTTCGCTCTTCAATTGGATCGACATATCCATCGCGATCCCAAGTTCCGCATGGATTGGCCCCTGCAGCGCATGTGCCTCGACGATCTTTCCGGCCTGATAGGCGAAAAGGTCCACCGTATGCGCGGCATGATGCCACAGCAGATGGTCCGTCCAGCTACGCGGCTCACCCTTCGCGTTGATGTTCTTGCGGCGAAAAAAATAGGTCTGGACGTCCATCTGCTGGACGTTCAGTTCTCCGGCCCGGATCTTGTTGTGCACATATTGGTGCGACGGATTGAACCGACGGGTGTGGCCCACCATGCAGACCAGACCCGTTTCCTTCTGCTTGGCCAGGACCGCTTGCGCGTCTGCCCAGCTGTCCGCCAGCGGAATCTCTACCTCGACATGCTTGCCTGCCTCCATGCAGGCAATAGCTTGCTTAGCGTGCATCTGCGTAGGCGTGCATAGAATGACCGCATCGACGTCGTCGCGGGCAAGCGTTTCATCGAGTTCTGTAGTGACGTGGCCGACACCGTATTTCTCGGCTATCGCCCGGGTCGGCTCCAGCTCGCGGCCGACCAGCGAAGTGACGGTCACGCCATCGATGTTCTTGAGGCCATCCAGGTGCTTCTCGCCAAAGGCGCCCGCACCAGCCAGTGCAATCCGCATATGTGACATTTCCTTATGTTGGGTTGCTTCGCGAAGCAGCCAGTTGCAGTTCAGCGAGCCCCTGCTCGAGGTCATCAAAGGCCTTGCGTATGCGTCGAGTAGACGCCTGAAAATCAGTCGCTCTCTCGTCTAGCGCCACCGCCGGCCAGCGAGCTTGATGCTCAGCCAGCGCGGCGCGCAAGACCGACAGGTTTTTGCGAAACCGCGACCAGGCAGCCGAAGCACTCGCGTGCGCTTGCCAGTCATTCGTAGAATTGCTGACAAAGCCCAGCTTGCGCGACAATTCGAGCCTCAAACGAACCACTTCCTTCCGCCAGTCAGGCGGTTGGTCCTGGACAACCGAGGCGATCGATTGTTGCGTCTCACGCAGTTCGATCACTCTGGCCTTGAGGTCTTCGAAGTCCACTAGACCTCCGATGACGAACTCTCAGCCGGCCTCAATATGAGATGTCCGACCGCGGTATTGGACGCCGGGACGTGATAGTGCCGATGCAATGGCTTGACCATGCGGCCCAGCGCCCCGCGCATGATGAGCCACATCACCATTTCGATGCCTTCGGAGCCCGTCTCGCGCAGATATTCGATATGGGGAATGGTACGAAGCGTCTCCCCGTCATTTGTGCTCATCAAATCGAGGAAGCGGTTGTCCCATTCCGCATTGATCAGGCCCGCTCGAGGCCCCTGCAACTGGTGGCTCATACCACCCGTACCCCAGACCTGCACGTTGAGATCTTCGGGGAAGCTCGCCACTGCCCGCGCGATCGCCTCGCCCAATTGCCAGCACCGGTTGCCCGATGGCGGCGGATATGTGACCACATTCACGGCAATCGGAATGACCTTTACCGGCCAGGCCTCGGGCTGACCGAACATGAGACTGAGCGGAACGGTCAAGCCGTGGTCGACGTCCATCTCGTTGATGATGGTCATGTCGAACTCGTCCAGGATCAGGCTTTGCGCAATGTGCCAAGCAAGGTCTGCATGCCCGATCACCTCCGGCACCGGCCGCGGTCCCCAGCCTTCATCACAAATACCGTAGCGATCGGCGCAGCCGATCGCGAAAGTGGGGATTATCCGCATGTCGAAAGCCGACGCATGGTCATTGTAGACAATGATGACTACGTCGGGCTTTTCTTCGGCGATCCATTGCTTCGACCAGTCATAGCCGGCAAATACCGGCGCCCAATAAGGCTCGCCCGTCTTGCCGTTGTCGATCGTGGCGCCGATCGCGGGAATATGGCTTGTCGCGACGCCGGCGGAAATGCGGGCCATCACCTTTTCTCCCGAATCGAGCGGACGCCTTCAGGCGAGCGGCCGCCGGCAATCATCATCGCCTGATAGTCCTGGGGGCTCATGCCGGTCATCGTGCCGACGGCCTGTAGGAAGCTGAGCCCATCCGTCGAGAAGACCTTGGCCAGAAAATAGATATTGCCGCCGAGATCGAGGCAGCGATTATAGTCCCGATCCAGAACGGCCTGCTTCTGATCCTCGGTCATCGGCCATTCATCGATATAGGCACGCTCATCGGCTTTCCAGCGCTCACGGTTTTCGGCTTTCATCAGGCTCATCGCGAACTGGTTCATCCAATAGCCCTGCCGGGCACGTTTTGCCGTATAGACCCGCGTGCCGGGGATATCGTCGAACTCGGCCAAATAGGCGTGAATATCCCTTGTTCGACCAGTCACCGCCCATCCTCCCAGGTATAAGACAAAGGGGCTTCCCGAAAGGCGAACCTGTCGAGATGGCTCTCGATTACCCCCCGCAGGGTTTCAGCCTCTTCCGCGCCTGATGTGCGCAGGACGATACGGATACCCTCCGGATCGCTGGTAAAGCTCGCTGAAGCCACGTCAGAAAAGGGGACTAGGCCTTCTCCATCGGCATAGGACGTCTCGAACCGGTGGCTCCAATGCTTGATGAGCTGCTGGACATATTTGTCACCGGAAGCAGTCGAAACGAAGGCTTTCGAAACGAAGCTCACAGCCCTCTCTCCTTCAATCGGGAATCGAGCCGCGGAAAAACCCGGCGGGCGTTCCCTTCGAAGATCGCATGACGCTCCGCGTCGCTGATCACGAGCGCGTCCACATAACGCTTGGTATCGTCGAAATAATGGCCGGTGGTAGGATCGATGCCGCGCACCGCACCGACCATTTCCGAACCGAACAGGATATTCTTGTTGTCGATCACATCGGCCAACAGGTCGACGCCTGGCTGGTGATAGACGCAGGTGTCGAAGAAGATGTTGTTCATCAGATGCGCATCGAGGGCCGGCTTCTTCAGCATGTCGGCCAGGCCCCGGTAACGCCCCCAATGATAGGGGACGGCACCGCCGCCATGCGGGATGATGAAGCGCAAGGTGGGGAAATCCTTGAACAGATCTCCCTCGAGCAACTGCATGAAGGCGATCGTGTCGGCCGCGATGTAGTATCCGCCCGTGGCATGCATCGCGGGATTGCAGCTGCCCGACACGTGGATCATCGCCGGAACGTCCAGCTCCACCATCTTCTCGTAAAAGGGATACCAGTAACGGTCTGTCAGCGGCGGATGCTGGAAATGGCCGCCGCCCGGGTCGGGGTTCAGATTGCACCCGATAAATCCCATATCGACGCAGCGTTCCAGTTCCGCGATGCTGTTCACCATGTCGGCTGCGGGCGATTGCGGCAGCATGCACACGCCAACGAAAGTTTCCGGATAAAGGCCGACCACGCGCGAGATCAGGTCGTTGCAGCGGATCGCCCATTCCTTCGCGACACCGGCATCACCGACATGCGGGGCCATCGCAGACGCCCGGGGAGAGAAGATCGTGAGGTCGGCGCCACGCTCTTTGATCAGGCGAAGCTGGTTGGATTCGATGGTGTCACGGATTTCATCGTCGGAAATCTCCGGATAGGCCGGCGCAGGCACGCCCGCTTTGAAAGCCGCCTTCTGCTCCTCTCGCCAGGCATCGTGCCCCTTGGGCAGCACGGTATAATGACCATGGCAGTCGATAATCAGACTCATGCGGCGTCAACCCTCCCCACTAGTTTGGATTCCAGATCGGTGATTTTCTCGATTTTCGCGGAAAGCCCTTCCGGCGGAGGTGTGACCCCCAATCGACCCAGACGGCGATGCAGCGCGACAGCCTCGCGAGTCATCCCGCTTGCTGCCCCCAACCCTTCGAGCGTGAGCGCAACTTCTTCCATCTCGGCGGCGCGGCGCAGGCCATGAACCATCATCCGGTCGAGATTATAGTCCGCCTTGGCATCCCATTCGGGGCCGAGCGAGCCGAGCACTTCAGCCGTGACCCCTGCCCTTTCCGCCGCGAGCACGCATTCTGCGGTGAGGGCTTCGATACCTTTCACCATCACCGAACGGATCATCTTGATCGCCGAGGCCTGACCGACCTTGTCGCCCACTACCCGGATATTCGTGAAACCCAACCGCTCCAGTGCCGCCGCCGCGTCGCTCCCTCTGACGCCGCTCAGCAACAGCGGTACGGAGAGCTTGGCGGGATTGACCGGCGCCATGACCGCCACGTCCACATACCACCCGCCGGCAGCTTCAATCGTTTGTGCGGCGATGCGCTTGGTTTCAGGCGCCACGCTGTTCATGTCACAGAACATCGCAGCAGGAGCGACCAGCGAGGCGGCGGCGCGCGCGGCCACGACGGCTTGATCTGCCGTCACCAGCGAAAGCACCAGCGGCGAGCGGCTCACCGCATCGGCAAGCGTGTCGCTTCCCGCAACGCCAGCTGCCAGATACTCACGACGCTTGCGGTCGGCGCTGGCCGGATCATCGGTCAAAACGTCGAAGACACGCGCCGAAGTCGACCAGGACCCTGCTTCCGCAAAGCTGCGGCCCGCTTCTCCGAAACCAATCAAAGCGACAGCAATCTGATCCATTTGCCGAGATTAGCGGCAACCGTCCACGCACCGCCAATCGGATTGGCACCTAATGCATTAGAAATTACGAAGTGTGTTCGTCGCGCAGCACTGCGGCCTGTTCCTCGATAACCTCGATCAGAGCAGCCTGTGCCGGCGTAGGCCGCCAATCCGATCGGACGGTCAAACCGATGGTGCGCGACATCGGACGCACCGGGCCTGCAATTCTCACGAGCCACCCCGCCTCCAGTTCCACACTGACCTGATCGGGCGACAGCAGAGTGAGGAAATCGCTTTCGACAAGAATTTGCCGGACGATCATGACTGAGCCGCATTCCATCGGCACGCGTGGTGGCGTAACGCCGACCTCCTCGAACATCGACTGCCAATGCGCCCTTAACGGCGTACCAGCCGCGGCCACGATCCATGGATACCGCGCGAGCGCCGCAATCGTCGGGGGCCGGCGGGCCTGCGCCAGCGGGTGGTGCGCGCCGGCAAGAATGATGAGCGGATCGTCGAAAAGTTCTCTCTGTGCCATATCTGCCGATATATTTGTCCTCGCCGCACCGACCATCATATCGATATCGCCGTCACGCAGCGGCCCCGTCAGCTCGGCATAGGAGCCCTCCATGATGACGATATCGATATCCGGCTTCGCGCGATGAAACGCTGCGACGGCGCTCGGTAACAGGCGCGCACGCGAAAGCGGCATCGCTCCGATCGTGATGCGCCCTCTTTCGTGGCCTCGCAATGCGGCCAGCTCAATATCCGCCGATCGAAGCTCGGCAAGCGCGAGCCGGAAATTGCGCGCCATCGCCAAGCCGCGCGCCGTCAGGACAACACCCTTGCCGCGCCGCCTCACAAGATCCTGTCCCAAAGCGAGCGAAAGGTCGCTCACCGCCCGATGCAGCGATGCTTCGCTCAGACCCATGGCCGTCGCAGCATTTGCATAACTTCCCGCTCGCGATAAGCCGAGAAAAGCGGAAACCTGCGCCGCCGTCGCGCGCGTTTGCCCCAGAAGCCGAATGATCGCGGTAGCGCGCGGCGCCAGGATTCGTGCCTCATCCGTGGGGATCATGCGGCGCGGCTGCCGTTCGAAAAGCGGCACCCCGAACCGCAACTCCAGCTTGGCGATTCCCTGCGTCACTGCAGGCTGGGTAAGGTGAACCTCACGCGCGGCTGCCGTCACGCTTCCACTTTCCATGATCGCCAGAAAGGCGCGCAGATGCCGCAGATTCACGTCCAGCCGTTCCATGCTGCACGATTAGCAAATTCTTATTCATCGGGCAAAGAACGGATTTGCTGCAAGGACGGAACGGCGCGCATTCTCCCAGTTATCGTTGCCAAGGAGAGCGTTGTGTCGGGTTTAGTCGTCCAATCTATCGAGCGAGCGGAAGCGCCGGTAATCGACGCCCTCGCCTCTTGCGGCGTTGCGACGGTCCATGAAGCGCAAGGCCGCACAGGGCTGCTCGCCTCCCGCATGCGCCCGATCTATGCAGGCGCCCGTATCGCGGGCTCGGCGGTCACCATCTCCGCGCCTCCCGGGGACAACTGGATGGTGCATGTCGCCATCGAGCAGCTGCAGCCCGGCGACATTCTCGTGCTCGCCCCCACCTCGCCTTGCGAAGACGGCTATTTCGGAGACCTTCTCGCCACCTCGGCGATGGCACGGGGTTGCCGGGGGCTGGTAATCGATGCGGGGGTACGTGACGTGCGCGATCTGACGGCCATGGGCTTTCCTGTCTGGTCGAAGGCCATCTTCGCACAGGGTACGGTGAAGGCGACGCTGGGATCGGTCAATGTCCCCGTCGTTTGCGCAGACGCCGTGATCCGTCCCGGTGACGTGATCATTGCAGATGACGATGGGGTCTGTGTGGTCGAGCGCGAACGCGCCGCCGACGTGTTGGCAAAGGCCCAGGCACGCGAAGCCAATGAGGAAACGAAGCGTCAACGGCTCGCTGCCGGGGAACTCGGCCTCGACATTTACGATATGCGTGGCCGCCTCGCCGAAATGGGCCTGAAATATGTCTGACCCCACCCGCGTCATGTGGATGCGTGGCGGCACATCCAAAGGGGGCTATTTCCTCAAAGATGACCTCCCTGCCGATATCGCGGCACGCGACGCCTTCCTGCTCCGCGCGATGGGATCGCCCGATCCCCGCCAGATCGACGGGATGGGCGGGTCGGATCCCTTGACAAGCAAGGTGGCCGTGATCTCGAAATCCGAGCGTCCCGGCATCGATGTCGACTATCTGTTTCTTCAGGTATTCGTCGACAAGCCTATCGTTACCGATGCACAAAATTGCGGCAATATCCTGGCCGGCGTCGGTCCGTTCGCGATCGAACGCGGATTGGTGCCGGCACAGGACAGCGAGACGCGTGTCACCATCTACATGATGAACACCGGCCAGATTGCCGTGGCGACAATCGAAACACCGTCAGGGCGCGTGCGCTATGACGGGGCGGCAAGGATCGACGGCGTACCGGGCACGGCGGCTCCGATCCCGCTAGAGTTCCGCGAAACGGCAGGCTCATCCTGCGGCGCGCTGCTGCCTACCGGAAATGCCTGTGACATCGTGAACGGCGTGCCGGTCACGTTGATCGACAACGGCATGCCCTGCGTCGTGATGAAGGCCGAAGACGTCGGTGCGGCCGGCTACGAGAGTCGTGACGAGCTGGACGGCGCCAGCGATCTCAAGGCACGGATCGAGGCGATCCGCCTTGCCGTCGGCGAACGAATGAACCTCGGCGACGTGCGCGAGAAATCCGTACCCAAGATGATGCTGGTTGCACCACCGCGCGACGGAGGCGCCGTCACGGTACGCAGCTTCATCCCCCACCGCGCACATGCCTCGATCGGTGTTCTCGGCGCGGTCAGCGTCGCCACCGCCTGCTTGATCGAGGGATCGCCCGCCGCGCAGGTCGCGTCAATCCCAGGCGGTGCCCGCAAGACCCTGTCGGTGGAGCATCCTACCGGCGAGATGAGCTGCGTCATGGAGACGGATGCAGACGGCCAGGTCACCAGCGCCGCCATCTTGCGTACCGCGCGCAAGCTTATGGATGGAGAGATTTTCGCATGAGTCGTATCGTAAGCTGGCACGCCGATCCCTCACGCCCGCGGTTTGTACCACCCGCCGGCGCGGTCGATGCGCACTGCCATGTCTTCGGACCGATGGCGCAGTTCCCCTTCAGCGCGAAGGCCAAATATCTTCCCGAAGATGCCGGGCCGGACATGTTGTTCGCGTTGCGCGACAGGCTCGGTTTCTCCCGCAACGTCATCGTGCAGGCCAGTTGCCACGGCACGGACAACAGTGCGACGCTGGATGCAATCGCAAAATCCGATGGACGCGCGCGCGGGGTAGCGGTTGTCGATCCAGCCATCAGCGATGCCGAACTTGAAAACCTGCACCAAGGCGGCATTCGCGGCGTGCGGTTCAACTTCCTGAAACGGTTGGTCGACGATGCGCCCAAGGACAAATTCCTTGAGGTCGCCCGTCGCATCCAGGGCCTCGGCTGGCATGTCGTCGTCTATTTCGAGGCGGATATCCTGGAAGAACTCCGTTCGTTCCTCGACGCCATCCCTACGCTGATCGTCGTCGACCATATGGGGCGGCCCGATGTCACGCAAGGACCGGATGGACCGGATATGCGTGTCTTCCGGGCACTCCTCGACAGCCGCGACGATATCTGGACCAAGGTGACCTGTCCCGACCGCCTCGATGGCAGCGGCCCGCCATGGGATGCTTTCGCACAGGCCGTGCGCCCCCTTGTCGAAGACTATCCGGATCGCGTCCTGTGGGGCACCGACTGGCCGCACCCGAACATGCAAGATGCAATTTCGGACGATGGCGCGCTGGTCGATATGATCCCCCGCATCGCACCGACGCCTGAGTTGCAACATCGCCTGCTCGTGGACAACCCGGCCAGACTCTACTGGCATGATTAAAGCATGGATGCTGTCACCGTCGAAACGGGGGCATGCGCTTCATTGGCATGGAGATCGATAGCCGCCAACCAGTCTGAACCAGGCTGCGGCGGTTCCGCAGTTGAGTTCACGCAGACGGAGGGCGGGCATAGAGGGGGATACCTTATGACCGTCACGACATCGAAAGCCGAAAGCGCAGGCTGGGGCTCAATCTTTCTTGTCTATTGTTACGGTCTGCTTGCCATAGCGTCCGCCGGCAAGATGGCGCCGATCGCAGCGGATATGGGCAAGGCGCTCGGCTCTTCTCCGCAGGAGATCGGCTGGATTATCGGTCTCCTGTTCATTGCTCCCACACTCGGCTCAACCCTGGGCGGGTCAGCAGTCGATAGGTACGGTGCTCGGCCCATGCTCGCTGGCGCATGTGTGCTCATCGTGATCGCAAACGCCATTTGCTACATAAGCGACAGCTTGGGCCTGATCGAAGCGGCACGTCTGATCGAAGGTATCGGCTTTGTAGCGATCACCGCTGCCGCTCCTTCGCTCCTCATCATGACTACATCGGGAAAACGGCAAACCGGGGCCATGGCGCTCTGGTCGACCTATTTCGCCGCAGGCATAAGCGCCGGTCTGCTCCTTGCCGCTCCATTCTCCGCAACCGAACACTGGCGTCTGCCATTCGTCATTCATGGTGCGGCGGCAGCCGGCCTTGCCCTTTCCGTCGGCTTGCTCCCGGTGCCTGGACAGACGTCCCGCGGAACCGCTGGCAACGACGACGCCTTGCGGGCGGTGATCGGAGAATCGGGCGTACTCCGGTTGGCGGCCGCATTCGCGATACTCACCATCGCTGGTTTTGGCGTCAATATCGTCATGCCTCAATACATGGCCAAGACTCTTGGTGTTTCCGTATCCATGGGATCTGCTGCCGTAGCGATCTCGAATATCGCCAGTATCTGCGGAGGGATATTGACCGGCTTTCTTCTCTCCCGCGGTCACTCGTTCAAGCTCGTTGCCGCAACCATATCCGTCTTAGCCTGTATGGCGAGCATCTCTCTTTTCCTGCCTCAATCGAGCGTAACCTTAACGATTGTGAGCTTGATGGTCTGGGGTTTCGCCACGCCTGGTACGATGGTGGCGGTGGTCATGATCATGATTCCACGCGTTCTCAAGAACACCGCTATTGTTGGCCTGGCTAACGGTGTTGTCGTCCAGAGCGGCTCTGCCGCCGCGTTCTTCGTACCCGCAATTTACTTCTCTTTACTGGCCAATGGTATCTGGTGGTACTTTGCCCTTCTCGGCCTGGCCTGCGTCATCTTTGCTTTGATAACACTCCTTACCATCCAGCCGACGGGCGGCATGATCGACGATGGTGCAAATATCCACTAACGCCATCTGAACACATGAACCGCCAGTCGCGGAAATGGTGGGGAGGATTGGAGATGGCTGTGCGGGAATGGGACGGGAGTATGATCGGAAAGGGTAGCGCACCCCTATACGAACCTATCCAACCGCTGGGCGCATGACGTGCTCTCCGGCAATTACTAAAGACGAATGCACATGTGCGTGCGACCGATAGTGCTGGCCGCCGGCCGTTCGAGCCGGATGGGCTTCGACAAGCTCCGGACCAATCTGGGCGGACGGCCAGTGCTGGCGCATATCGTCGATACAATCGAACAGGCGGGTTTACCGCCGCCTCATATCGTAACGGACGCGGATGCCGCTGAACTCAGGGATATCCTTGGGAAGCGCGAACTATGCCAGACCCGAGCTTCCGACGCCCGTCGGGGAATGGCCCATTCATTGATCGCTGGGATCTCCGCGCTGCCGCAAGATACGCGTGCTGCGATCATTTGTCTGGGCGACATGCCATTTGTCCCGGCAAGCCTCTTGCAAAGGATGGCTCAGCAAGCGACCCCATCGACGATTTTGGTTCCTATAAGCGATGGGCGAAGGGGGAATCCGATCACATGGGGTTCTGATTTTTTCCCCGCGCTGCTGAATCTCTCAGGTGATACTGTGGATCGGCGTGCAAAAAGGACCCCGTTAGCGGGGTGATCGGCGTCTAAAAGGGACCCCTCATTTCGATGGTTTAAGCAGCCGGCTGGATTTTCAGGCGGCGAGATCGGGATGTTGATTTTGGAGACAGTGGTTCGGATTCGGCGCGAGTATGCCGGCGGCAAGGCGATCAAGGCGATCGCGCGGGATTTGCATGTGTCGCGGAAGGTGATCCGCAAGGCGATCCGGGCGCCGGAAGGCGCATTCGACTATCAGCGCAAGGTTCAGCCACTGCCTAGGATCGGGCCGTTTCAGGATCGCCTGAACACACTGCTGGAAGAGAACGAGGTGCGCGGCAGGCGCGAGCGACTGCGGATGACGCGGATACATGATCTGCTGGAGCGCGAAGGTTTTGAGGGTTCCTACGATGCCGTTCGGCGCTACGCGGCGCGCTGGAAGGCCGACCGGCGCAAGGATGCCGGCGATGGTGTCACCGCCTTCATCCCGCTGATGTTCAAGCCGGGCGAGGCCTACCAGTTCGACTGGAGCCATGAGGATGTGGAGATCGCCGGCAAGCCGATGCGCGTGAAGGTTGCGCATATGCGGCTGTGTGCATCGCGGGCGGTCTATGTCCGGGCCTATCCGCGCGAGAGTCAGGAGATGCTGTTCGACGCGCATGCGCGCGGCTTTGCTTTCTTCGGCGGCGTGCCGGGCCGCGGCATCTACGATAATATGAAGACGGCGGTGACGAGCGTGTTCACGGGGAAGGAGCGGGTCTTCAACCGGCGGTTCCTGATCATGACCGACCATTATATGGTCGAGCCCACCGCCTGCTCGCCGGCGGCGGGATGGGAGAAGGGCCAGGTCGAGAACCAGGTGCAGACGATCCGGGGCCGCTTCTTCCAACCCCGGTTGCGGTTCGCCAGCCTCGACGAGCTCAATGGCTGGCTGGAGGCCGAGTGCCAGCGCTGGGCGGAACGACAGGCACACCCGGAACAGGGCGAGCTGACCGTGGCGCAGGCGCTGGAGATCGAGCGATCGGCACTGCAGCCGATGCTGGGACCGTTCGACGGCTTTAACGAGAGCGAGCATGCGGTGACGGGCACCTGCCTGATCAGCTTCGATCGCAACCGCTACTCGGTTCTCTCGACGGTGGCGCGGCGGACGGTGCAGGTCCGGGCCTATGCCGACCGCATTGTCGTGCGCTGCGGCGAGGAGGTTGTCGCCGAGCATCCCCGCTACTTCGGGCGCAACCGCACGATCTATGACCCCTGGCATTATCTGCCGGTACTGGCCCGCAAGCCCGGAGCGCTGCGGAACGGCGCGCCCTTCCAGGACTGGGATCTGCCGCCGGCGCTGGCGCGCCTGCGCCGCAAGCTTGGCAATGGCGACGATGCCGACCGCCGGTTCGTCCGTGTGCTGTCGGCCGTGCTGACCGATGGTCTGGAGCCGGTCGAAGCGGCCGTCCGCGAGGCATTGGCGACCGGCACGGCGAGCGACGACCTGATCCTCAACATCCTGGCGCGGCGCCGCGAACCGCCGCGACCGCTCACCATCATCACCTCCGAAGACAGCGCCTTGCGCCATCCGCCGATCGCCGACTGCGCCCGTTACGACCAGCTGAGGACCTTCGATGCAGCGGCATGACATGATCGAGGCGATGCGCGGGCTTGGGCTCAAGGGCATGGCGGGCGCGTTCGACGATGCGGTCACCACCGGCCTTCAGCGCCAGCGCACCACGATGGAGATACTGACCGACCTTCTGCGCGCGGAAGCAACACATCGCCATGCTGCCTCGATCCGATACCGGATGGCGGCCGCCCGGCTGCCGGTCGTGAAGGATATCGATGCGTTCCGGTTCGAGGGCACGCCGATCAACGAGGGGCTGGTGCGTTCGCTGCACAGTGGCGCGTTCCTGCCCGCTCGGCGCAACATCGTCCTGGTCGGCGGCACGGGCACCGGCAAAACCCACCTGGCCATCGCCATCGCCGCCAATGTCGTTCGCTCGGGTGCGCGAGGCCGCTACTTCAACACCGTCGATCTGGTGACCCGCCTCGAAGAGGAGGCCAGGATCGGCAAGAGCGGCGCTCTCGCCGCCCAGCTATCCCGCCTCGACCTGATCGTGCTCGACGAACTGGGATATCTGCCGTTCGCCCGCTCGGGCGGCCAGTTGCTGTTCCACCTGATCAGCAAGCTCTACGAGCAGACCAGCGTCATCATCACCACCAACCTCGCGTTCGGCGAATGGCCCACCGTGTTCGGCGATCCCAAGATGACCACCGCGCTCCTTGATCGCGTCACCCACCATTGCGACATCGTCGAGACCGGCAATGACAGCTGGCGCTTCAAAAACCGCAGCTGATCGCCCCCACCGACCTCCGATTAAAAGATGCTTTGCGCTGCGCGCGCCTCCGGTCGGGCTCCGCCCTCCCTACGCCGCGCGCAGCGCAAAGGCGCGTGTCCGATCAACCTTGCGCCATCGTGAAAGGGGGTCCCTTTTGCGCGCCGATAGGGGGTCCCGTTTGCACGCCGATTGACACGTCACCACCTTCTCGTCGAACAGATTTTCGCCCCGCGCCGTCAGCGCGACGCCATGGCCCAGCGGCAAGCGCGCGAGCGCATCCACGGTCAGCGCCCTGGGCAGTGTGTCGATCTGAAGATCATCCTCATATTGGCTCGACACATAATGGACCGACGCGGAGAGCGTCGGCCCCTGCGCCGGCGTCCAGGCCAGCGTCGCGCTGGCGCTGTTGCGCGGCGTCTGCGCGGGCGCGAAGCCGTCGAACGCCTTGCCTGGCGCATCGACCTCGCTGTGGCTGTAGGCATAGGAGGCCGACAGGCCGAAATCGCCCAGACGCGCGCTGGCCGTAAGTTCGATCCCCTTGGCGACGATGCGGTTAACATTCTGGCGCTGGCGGGTGTTGGTGCCGATGGTGACATTGGCGATCGCATCGTCCAGCCGGTTGTAGAAGGCGGTCGCGCCCAGGGTCACGCCGGGCAGCGGGGTCAGGTCGAAGCCCGCCTCCACGCCCTTCAGGCGCTCGGGCTTCAGCGCCGCGTTCGCCTGCGTCGTGATCGGGAAGACCACGAATGGCCGGTACAGCTCGTTCAGCGTCGGCAGGCGAAAGCCGGTATAGCCCGCCCCGCGCAGCGCGAGCGCGCCGCTCAGGCGCAGGATCGCGCCCGCCCGCCCCGAAAACTGCCAGTCGGACCGGTTGGCGTAATCGGTCGCTGTCACTGCACCGGTGCTGGCGTTGGCCTGATGATAGAAGCCGTCGCTGATCGTCCAGTGATCCGCCCGCACGCCGCCGGTCAACACCAGGCCTTCTAGCGTCCAGTCGTCCTCGGCGAACAGGCCGGTCGTCACCTGCTGCCCACCGGCATGGCGGCGGAAGGTGACGGGATTGCTGGCGATATTGGCGTCATAGGCGTCCTCATACATGTCGCCCAGCGCGAAGCGCGTATCCGCGCCCAGCCGCAGTACATGATCCGACCCGACCGGCGGGCGGATCTCGATCTTGCCGCCAAGCCCCATGGACGGCGTGTTGCGCTGGTCGAGCGACTTGCGGAAGGTGGAGGCGGAGATCACGATATTGGAAAAGTTGCGCGCCTGGATATAGGCGAGCGCATCAACCTGCCAATCGCCGCGCGAGATGAAGCGAACACTGGCGTCCTGCCCTTCGTTCGCGGAGTCCGCGCCCTTGAACCGCAGCGTCCTGTCGTCCTGAAAGATCGTGGCGCGGAACTGCAATTCGGACGTCACGGAGAGCGGCGCGACCGCGCGTAAATTGGTGGACCAGCTATCATAGGCGGCGGGCACGGTCGCCGCGACGCGCTGCGACTTTGGCGTGGTCTGGAAGCCGTTCCCCCGGTCCCAGCGCCCCGACAGCGAAACATAGCCGCCGCCTAGGTCCGGCGTGACGCTGGCCGACATCTCGGCGGCGTCATGGCTGCCATAGAAGGCGCTGGCAGCGAAATCCGGCAACTGGTCGCGCGTGGCGCTGGCCAGCTCGATCGTGCCGGCGACAGCGCCCGCGCCGAACGCACCCGACCCGCCGCCGCGCGTCACCCGCACAACGGACAGACGGTCCGGAACCAGCGCGGAGAAAGGAATATAGCCAAAGAAGGGATCGGCCACGGGCACGCCGTCCAGCAACACCAGCGTCCGGCTGGATGCATTGCCACCCAGCGCCCGCAGGGTCGCGCCCTGGTTGGACGGGTTCGACGCCCGGCTGTCCGACCGACGAAACTGCTGGGAGCCGGCGACGTTGGCCAGCACATTCTCCAGCCGGCCCGACGCATTGTCGAGCAGCCGTTGCCGGTCGATCGCCACCGATCCATAGGCGGGCGTACCGGGTGGCAGGCCCAGCCCCTGTCCCGTTACGATGATCGAAGGTGCATCGGCGCCTGCATCATCGGGGGGCTGCGCCAGCACTCCGGATGGCACCAGCAGAAGTATCAGCAGCAGATAGTCTTTCATGATGCGTCCACGCCCTCTGGAGTTTGGAGCTTTCGTTGATTGGGCCATCGCGCGTCGCACGCATGTGCCGACGCCGCGGAAACCCGGGCTTAACAGAGCTGAGTTAGATCACAGCATGCGCCGGCATGAGATGAGCAGGATATCACTCAACATTGCCCGAGCAAGTCGCAGATGCAGATCAAATCTACGTAATGATTCTCATTTATCTGTTTCGCGCAAATAACCGAAAAACCTTGCGGTAAGGCTAATGCGCAACCAACTAACACGTCATGGAGAGTTAAAATATGGTCTTAACGCCCTGCACTTCGATATTATACTTACGCATCTTACGATAAAGCGTCGGCCGGCCGACCCCCAATTGACGAGCCGTAGCGGCAATATTTCCCGCACATTGATGGAGCGCCATTAATACCGCATCCCGCTCCGTTCGTTCGAGCGAAGCCACCTCGCGCCCCACATTCGAACGAGTTTGCCTCATCTCCTCTGGAAGATGCCTTGGCGCGATCAGCGCGCTCCCGGCAGCGAGCGCGATGGCCCGACGAAGAATGAGGCTCAGTTGGCGGATGTTCCCGGGCCATGCGAAGGACCGCAGACATTCCAGTGCGTCATCCGAGAGGGAAAGTGTCAAACGATCGCCGATTTCGCGATCGACGATTTGTCCTATGAGTTCCGACAAATCCGCTCGCTCGCGTAAGGGGGGCAAGGTGACGCAGAGTCCATCAATGCGGTAGTAAAGGTCTTCCCGAAATTCGCCCGTGGCGACGAGCGCCTTGAGGTCACGATGGGTCGCACAGACCAGAGAGATATCGATCGGCCTGTCCTTCGATCCGCCCACCGGCATGACGGCCCGCTCCTGCAGAACCCGCAGAAGACGAGCCTGTAGCGAGAGCGGCATGTCCCCGATCTCATCCAGGAAGAGTGTTCCACCATGGGCCTGCTCAAATTTACCCGGAGCGCCTCCCCGGCGAGCGCCGGTAAACGCCCCTTCCACATATCCGAACAATTCGGCCTCGATCAGTCCGTCGGGAATGGACGCACAATTTACCGGCACGAACGGCCCGTTTCGCCGCGGCCCTGAGGCGTGCAGCTCCCGCGCAAGAACCTCCTTTCCAGTTCCCGTCTCGCCGGTTAGGAGAACAGGAATATCACGAGCGAACGCCAGCTTCGCGTCGCCAATGGTGTCCAGCAGGGCGGGATCGGAACAGAACATGTCAGAAGAGGCATGAGACGAACGCTTGCCCGAGGGCGGCGGCAAGAGCGCCTTACCAACCCGCATAACGTCATCTGCATGGCGGGCGAGACTGAGGTGGACGCGGATGCCGGCCGGCGTGTCTGTCACGATCGGTTCGGCATTGCGGCCGCTAAGCTCGTCAACCGCACGCGCAAAAGGCAGGTCGAACATGTGATCGAACTCTGTCGCCGAACGCGTATGCCCAAGCAGCTTGCGCGCGATCTGGTTCCCACCGAGCAATTGCCCATGTTCCGAGAAAGCGAGAACGGCAGCCAAGGGCGTGCGAAGCAGGTCAGGGTGATAATGTAACGAGACGTGCAGAGCGCCCGGAAGGTCAAGCAGCATATGATTTTCTATGGCTCGGGCGGCAACCCGCAACGCCTCGCAAACTGATGACAGATCCCTGCCGCTGCGGCAGGTGGCATTCAAGACGCCGATCAGGTCCCCGTTAACGTCGAACAGAGGAACGGCCGCGCAAGAATAGCCATGAATCTCGTCAAGGAAATGCTCGTTGGCGTGGACAATAAAGGGTTTCTGTTCCACGAGCGCGCATCCCGGCGCTCCGGTGCCGATCGCACTTTCGCTGAGGGAAACCCCGTTCCGGAAAAGACTCTCCAGTTCGCGGCACGGCCCTTCGGCGTCGCCGATCGAGCAAATGACAAATCCGCTGACGTCAAGGCAGGCCAGCACCCAATCCTGCGTGTGAAACGCTTTGTAAAGCCGTGTCATCTCCGGCATCGCATAGCGAATGAGCCGTTCACCCCTTTCTGTGGCGATCCGGCGTTCGCCAGGCGCCGCCATGTCGAACAACCTCTTGTCGGACGCGCTCAAACCCAGGCGTCTTGATCGCTCCCAGGAACGCGTGATCGGCTCGGGCACCCACTGCGACACGATACTCTCGCCCGAGAAGAAAAGATCTCGTGCCCTCCTTGTCTGGCGGACCTGTTCCAGATTCATGGATTGCCTCTCGTACCGTTGTCTTTCCGAACGGTGGGGTGCCCGGCGCCTGGACCGGACGGCGCTGATCCCTCTCTCCATTCGAACATCTTTATCGCCCGTCATGCTAGCTTGTTCGACGGACGCGAACAACCATCTCTCCTTCTCTGGAAGATCCGATCGTGCCGAAACAGATCGATGCCTGGCGATCACAAAAATGGTCGGCCAGGCGACACATGCGCCTGGCCGACCATAGTGGCTCAAGGGGAGAGGAATACTCAAGCCACCAAGCCCAGTTCAGCTTCCATCGTCTTGCGCATCTCGAACTTCTGCGCCTTGCCCGTGACCGTCATAGCGAAGCCCTCGACGATGCGGACATAGCGGGGAACCTTGTAGTGGGCGATCTTACCCCGGCAGTGGGCAATCACATCGTCGGCGCTCAGCCGATGGCCGGCTCGCGCTATGACCCATGCGCAGACTTCCTCACCAAATTTAGCGTCGCTGACGCCAAAGACCTGCACATCGACGATCAACGGGTGGCCAAGCAGGAATTCCTCGAGCTCGCGCGGATAGATATTCTCGCCGCCCCGGATGATCATGTCCTTGATGCGGCCGGTAATGCGAACATAGCCCCGCTCATCCATCACCGCGAGATCGCCCGAGTGCATCCATCCTTCCGCGTCGATGGCATCGTCGGTCTTTTCCGGATCGTTCCAATATCCCTGCATCACCGCATATCCGCGCGAGCAATATTCGCCCTGTTGGTTCACCTGCAATGTCTCGCCGTTCAACCCTACGATCTTTGCTTCGGCATGAGGGTGGACGCGGCCCACCGTCGCCACTCGCTCTGCGACGGGATCGTCTATCGACGTCTGCGTCGTCAGGGGACTGGTTTCGGTCATGCCATAGCCGATAGTCACCTCGCGCATGTTCAACCGATCCATGATCTGCTCCATCATGGCCGCCGGGCAAGGGGCGCCCGCCATGATCCCGGTGCGCAAGGACGAGACGTCGAACTGATCGAGGTCCGGATGGTTGAGGATCGTGATCAGCATGGTCGGCACTCCGTAAAGCGCCGTACAACGTTCATCTCGCACCGCCTCAAGTGTCATCCGCGCATCATAAGCCTCTCCGGGGTAGATCATCGCAGCCCCGCTCGTCACGGATGCAAGATTACCCAGGACCATGCCGAAGCAATGATAGAGCGGAACCGGAATGCAGATGCGGTCCTTGACGGTGAGATTGATGGTTTGTCCCGAAAAATAACCATTGTTGAGAATGTTGCGATGCGTAAGCGTTGCCCCCTTTGGAAAACCCGTCGTGCCGCTGGTGAATTGTATGTTGATGGCATCGTCCGGTCGCAGACTTTCCGATGCCGCGCCCAGCAGCAGGGGATCCGCCGACACGCGCAGTTGCTCCCAAGGAATGAAACCGTCATGTGCCTGCTCACCAAGCGAAATCACCAGGCGAAGGTCAGGTAAACTACGCGTCCCGATCTCGCGTAGCATGGCGATGTAGTTACTGCTTTTGAAGGCAGATGCCGTCACCAGCACGCTGCAGCCGACCTTTGCGAGCGCATACTCGATTTCGCTGACACGATAGGCAGGATTGATGTTTACCAGGATCGCGCCGATCTTGGCGGTCGCGAATTGAATCACGGTCCATTCGGCGCAATTGGGCGCCCAGATGCCGACCCGATCGCCGCGACGCACCCCATGATCGAGCAGTCCGCACGCGACCCGTTCCGCTTCGCGGTTCAGTTCCTGCCAGCTCCAGCATATATTCTGATGCCGGGAAACCAATGCCAGTTCACTCCCCCAGCGCCGGGCAGCCACCGATAGGGCTTCTCCCAGCGTCATCTCCAGCAGCGGAACATCAGCCGCGCCTTTCGCAATTGAGAGCACGGTCACCTCTTGATGTTGATCACTTGGAGCTGCGTATATTCGGCGAGGCCCTCGACGGACTGCTCGACACCCAGGCCGGAATTTTTGAAGCCGGCCATGGGGATGTGCGGGCCGATCGCGATATGCTGGTTGACCCACATCTGACCGCTTTCGATACGCTCGGCGATCGCCGCGGCGCGCTCGACATCTTTCGACCAGATGGATCCACCCAGGCCGTATTCGGAGGAATTGACGCAGCGTACCACGTCGTCCACATCCGAGAAGGCGATGACCGGCAATATGGGTCCGAATTGCTCTTCATCCACGATCGTATGGCCGTCGCTGATATCCCGGACGATGGTCGGTTGGATGAAATAGCCGGCTCGCTCCATGGCTTCGCCACCGGCGATGATCTTGCCGTCGCGCCGGGCCGCCTCCAGGAATCCCTTCACCTTTTCAAATTGCGCGCGGTTCTGGATCGGACCGATATTCGTTCCCTGCTTCAGTCCGTCATCGACGACGGCTTCCTGCGCCAGCCTTGCCAATTCGTCGCACATCGCCTCGTAGATCGATTCATGCACATAGGCCCGCTTCACCGCCAGGCAGACCTGTCCGCAGTTGAGGAACGCGCCGTTGAAGATCGCCAGCGCCGTCTCACGCACATCGACATCCTCCAGCACGATGGCCGGATCGTTGCCGCCCAGCTCGAGCGTGACGCGCTTGAGCGTATCAGCGCTGCTCGCCGCGATCCGCTTGCCGGTGGCGGTCGAACCCGTGAAGCCAATTTTGGCGACATCCGGATGGGCGGTGAGATGCGGCCCCAGGTCATTATCGTCGGTGATGATGTTGACCACGCCCGCCGGGAAGATGTCTCGGCACAGCGCGCCTAATGCAAGGGCGGTGACGGGCGTGGTAGGGGCCGGCTTCAAGATGATGCTGTTTCCCGCCAGCACGGCGGGACCGATCTTCCAGCAGGCGACGAGCAGCGGGAAGTTCCATGCGATGATCCCGACGACCACGCCTAGCGGCCGATGCTTGACGACGATATGGGCCTGCTCATCGTCCTGTATGACCCGGTCGGGAAGCTCGAGAGTGGCGTAGTGCCGGAGATATCCTTCCGTCCACGCAACTTCCCCCTGGGCCTCGGCAAAGGGCTTGCCCTGTTCTTGCACCAGCAGGCGCGCGAGATTGTCGCCATCGGCCGCGATGGCATCGGCAAGCTCGATGAGCTTGGCCTGGCGCTGCGCGAAGGGCGTCTCGGCCCAGCCGGGATAGGCTGCCTTGGCGGCTTTGATGGCTTCGTCGGCCTGAGCCGCTGAAGCGCGCGGCACGGTCACGAACGCTTCGCCGAGTGCGGGGTTGATGACCTCGAGCGTGCCATCGCCCTCCACGAGTTGGCCCCCAATCAGCAACTTATAATCAGACATGCTTGTCTCCAGCCACATACGTGGGAAAATCGAATATGCAGGGCATCCAGAGCGCCCCATGGTCGCCGGTCTTCAGTCCTGACCGGCGCAAGCGTTTGTCGCCGCCTTTTCACAAAGGATCGGATGACCGGCGGCGGGCGCCGAAACCGCCGGTCATCCTCTCTAAGCGAGCCTATTTTTTCGGTTTTGCGCTCGCGGCAGGTTGTCCGCGCACAGAATCTGCAGTGCCTTGAATGAACGCCTTGAGCTTCTTGACGTCCTCTGCGGTAAGCTTGCCCTTGAAATCGGGCATACCCTGCTCGGCCATCGCACCTTCGAAAACGAACGCTTCAAGATTGGCGATCGCCTCGCGGGGCGCATAACCCAGGTTGGGCAAATTGCCTCCCTTGTCGACGCCAGGAACGCCATGGCAGAACAGACAGTTGCTGACGTAGAGTGCGCCTCCAGGAGCGACGTCCTTCTTGTCATAGGGCACGCCCGAGAGCAGTTCCCCCTGCTCATATTTTCCGAACTGCGGCAACGGCGCCTTGCCGCCGATGACGAAGGTGTAGACCGTACCAGGCGAACTGCGGTCGGTAGCGCGCTGGGACTCACCGAAAACACCGCCCCAACCCACCGCAATCGAGACATACTGCTTGCCATCGATCTGGTAGGTGATCGGAGCCGCGATGACGCCACTGCCTACCGGCGACTCCCACATTTTATGGCCGTTGCGCGCATCATAGGCTACGAAATGCCCATCTGCGGTTCCTTGGAACACCAGATTCCCCGCTGTGGTCAGCGTGCCACCATTCCACGGCGAAACTTGTTCCTGACTCCAGACTTGCTTCTGGCGCACCGGGTCCCATGCGATCAGGCGACCGAAGGGTTTGGCCTTCGTCGCCGCGCCTCCCAGCAAACTGCCTGTGTTCCAACCGATGCCGCTCATGGGCTGGCCTGGAATGTTGGAGCGATATTTCCATTTCGGATCGTCCGCCAGCGAAAGCGGCACATGCTGCGCGGGAATGAACGCCAGCCCCAAAGCCGGATTGAACGACATGGAATGCCAGTTGTGCCCGCCAAAAGGACCGGGAATGATCTCATAGGGCGTGGCCGAGCGGACGCCGGGCAATTCGATAGGCCTGCCCGCCTTGTCATAGCCCGAGGCCCAGTTCACCGGCACGAAATTCTTCGCGGAGATGAATTTGCCGTTTGTCCGATCGATGACGAAGAAGAAGCCGTTCTTGGGCGCATGCAGGATCACTTTGCGCGGCGCGCCGTCGACCGTCATGTCGGCCAGGATCATATCCTGCGTCGACGTGTAATCCCAGTTGTCCCCCGGCGTCTCCTGATAGTGCCAGACATATTCGCCGGTATCAGGATTGAGCGCGACGATCGATCCGAGATAGAGATTGTCGCCGCCCTTGGGACTGCGGCGATTGCGCGACCAAGGCGCCCCGTTTCCGACGCCGATATACATGAGATTGAGCTGCGGATCGAACGCCATGCTGTTCCAGACGGTGCCGCCACCGCCCGCCTCCCAATAGCGTCCGCTGGGGTCCCAGGTCTTGGCGGCGGCTTCCATCGCCTTGTTCTCAAACGGCTTCGATGGATCTCCCGGGACCGTGAACCAGCGCCAGAGCTTCTTGCCCGACGACGCATCATAGGCGGTGATATAGCCACGCAACCCCAGCTCCGCGCCACCGTTACCAATGATGACCTTGCCCTTGTACACACGCGGCGCGCCGGTGATGGTGGCTGGCGAGTCCGGCGATAGTCTGGTGTCCTCTTCCCACAATTTGGCGCCGGACGCCGCATCAAGCGCGATGAGACGACCATCGAAGGCTCCGACGAAGACTTTTCCCTCATAGACGGCCACGCCCCGGTTCACGACGTCACAGCACCCCTTGCCGCCCGCGCTGCGCGGCACTTGCGGATCGAACGTCCACAACTGCTTCCCCGTCCGTACATTGATTGCATGCACGACGCTCCAGGATGCTGTCACGTACATGATCCCGTCCACAACAAGCGGCGTTGCCTCTACGCCGCGGGTCGAGCCCAGATCATAGGTCCAGGCCAAACCCAGTCGGGCGACATTGTCAGTGGATATCTGGGACAGCTTGCTGAAGCGCGTTTCCGAATAGTCGAGGCCGTAGCTGGGCCATTCCTCGGAAGTCGCAGCGTTCTTGACAATAAAGTCACCGTTAATTTTCCCGGCGATTTTCGAGGTATCGACGGGTGCCCGGTTGCTCGCTTCGTTCGACCGCGAGCAACCACTCAGTGTCGTACCCAGCAAGAGGAAGCCCGCCCCCACAAGGGCCATTCGCCCCGGCTTTCCCCGCCCGAAAAAGATGATCGACATGTCTTTGTTCTTTCTCTCAAATACTTAGAAGACCTTCAGAAGACGCAAATTGAGGCGGTTCGATTCCCGAAATCCGCTCCTCACCGAAATGTCGCGGCCGTAGGTGGCGAGCAATTGCACGGTCTTCGCCGGAAACCAGGCCATTCCGACATTGCCCTTCCAATTGCTCGCTTGATCCTGCTGCCTGATGCCATCGATCCTCGTCTCGCCACCCGTGACGAACGAGCCGCCGACGCGGAAATCGAGGTTCGGCTTGAGCTGATAACGGGCGAAAGCCTGGAACTGCCCGCTTGCGGATTGCGTCAGACGCGCGGAAGACGAGCCGAAGTCGTTATTCTTGCCATAGAAGGTCACGTCGCCGACGAGGTCGATCGAGATCTTGGGCGTGACCCCCTTAACGAAGCCGCCCTGGAGCACGAACTTCCAACGGTTCTCGCCCAGGTTCAGGGGGCGGGTGCGATCATATGATCCTGTCGGCACATAGACGAATGGCGTGATACCGAAATAGGTATTGCTCTTGGGCTTGTTCACCAGCCAAACGGTGGCTGCGAGGATAAGATCGCCGGCCGCGCCGCCGCTTTTACCCAAAGCGTGCGTATCGCCCTTCCCTTCCAGCTGACCGAGCGGAAGCAGAAACTGCGGGTCGACCGTCAGGCCGGCAATGTTCATATAGTGAACGCCGCGCAGAATGAATACGGTCGAGTCCAATCCGGGATCACCCGGCTGCTTGTCGCCCTTGGCATAGATGGCGTCGCGCTCGGCAAATTGCGCATAGACAATGGCCAGATTGGATCCCGGCGGCAGTGCGACATAGTCGCCGGCATCAACGTCGGTCGCCCATGCCGCCGTGCTGGCCATCGGCGTACACAACGCAACGCCTCCCCACAGGGCCGCCTTCAAAAGCGAACCTTTATTGAGATTACCCATTATCCTCTCCCTCCATTATATCATAGTTGGTAACCCCTAAGCACAAAGCGTGCCAAATCGGAGATTGTCCAATCTGCTGGAAAATGACCACGGTTGGGGGAACGCGTCTCAGCTAACTGTAACGAAATAGAACAGGTGTATTCGGACACCCGTATCGTCAGGTTTCACCTTGGCAGATGGATCAAACCGAGAGCTTCGGCATCCAGGCCGATCAAAACAGGATTGCTATCTCTCCTGTCATATTTGCGAGGAGCCATCCGCCGATATTCCGCCCGACAAGCAGCACGTCGGACGCGAGCCAAGGCAATTTCGGACTGGCGTGAGCAAATCTTGTTGTTCGGCCAGAGGCTTTCGCAATGGAGATCACGACCACCCACGCGTAGGCCGTTTCTCGACCCCTTGCCGCAGGTCGAGGAACGGACCTATGGATCAGCAAAATGCGCGGACCATTGCGCTCGTGATGGACCTGGACCCACGGACGTGATTATCGATACCTTTTCGTTCGGCATCATCAGCGAAGGCGACGTCGAGCGTTCCCATGGCCACGTTATGGCTTGTCCTACTCGTCGTATCTTCCGTGAGGGTGATGTTCACCGATGGAAATAGAGCTTTAAACTGACGCAGCACATCACCAAACAACCCGCCGGTGCGCGATGATGTAACTCCGATGCGGACTTGCCCCGCCTCCCCACTGTCGACAGCAACTGCGTAACGAGCGGCGAGATCTAATTGCTGGGCGCCGGCCATTGCCCGTTCCAAGAAGGCAGCGCCTGCCGTTGTGGGCGAAACACCAATTCGACTTCGCTTGAACAGGGGAACGCCTAATCGGTGCTCAAGATGCTGAATGCGTCGGCTGAGTGACGATTGGGACAATGCCAGCATCTCTCTCGCTCATCGAAACTGCCAGTTTCCGCCGCCGCGATCGCGCAGCGCAGATTTCGCAGATCCAAGATCATATTCGGCAAACATCACTCCCCCATGCCAATATCCGCTTCGGACGGCCGCGTTTTGTGCCGGAGTTTGGCGTTGCCAACACCGTCTCGGTAGTCCCGCGTCCTGAAAACTCCGTCGCCGATAGGGGAACACTGATGACAGCAGCTGCGCACGCTGAGGAAGCACCTAACTCCACCGATGGCGATTGATGTCGGCGGCAGCGCTCCTGATTATGCAACACAGATGCACGTTCGCCGATGCTACCGGATCGTGATCGGCAGTGCCACATGCAGATAAATTTGCGTTCCGGTCCCAGCAATTCCTACGCAACCGCCTCGGTCCGTCGCGCATCGAAAGGAACGACGATGAAAGCGGCTGTCTACGATCATAACGGTCCACCGGAAGTCCTTCGCTACACGGACGTGCCCGACCCCAAAATTCGTTCGCGGGATGTCCTGATCCAGGTCGAGGCGATATCCGTTGAGGGCGGAGACCTGATCAACCGTCGCAGTTCGCCGCCGGGGCACCCCGCATATGTCGTCGGCTATGCCGCAGCGGGCACGGTGGTGGCGATCGGTGACGCGGTCACGGACCGCAAGCCCGGCGACCGAGTTACCTCATGGGGCTTGGATGGATCCCACGCCCAACTCCGCGCAGTTCCGACAGATCAGACTTGGCTGCTGCCCGCAGGCGCAGGCGTAGCAGAAGCCGCGGCGATCCCGATCGGCTTCGGAACTGCCCATCATTGCCTGTTCGCGAGAGGGCGGCTCTCAAGCGGAAGCTCCGTCCTCATCCAAGGTGCAGCGGGGGGTGTCGGGGTCGCGGCAGTACAGCTCGCCCGCCAGGCCGGCGCGACCGTAATCGCCGTCGCTAGCGGTGAGGATCGCGTCCGCAGCGTCATCGAGCTCGGTGCATCGCGTGTAATCGACCATAACGTCGAATCGGTCGTGGACGTGGTCCGTGACCTCACCGGCGGCCGAGGCGTTGACCTCATCGTCGATCCGGTAGGTTCCACCTTGGCGACATCCCTCGCCGCGCTCCGCGACGAAGGAGTCTTGGTGTCCGTGGGCAATGCCGGCGGCGGGGCTCTGACAGTGGATTTTTGGCCAGCGGTGCAGCGAAATCAAACGGTCATCGGCGTATTCATGGGAACCGTCCTGTCACGTGCAGCGGTGCGCCAAACCATCGACATGATGCTCGCCGACGTTGCGAAAGGCAGTCTCACCGTGCCAATCGACAGAAGGTTTCCGCTCGCCGAGGCAGGGGCCGCCCATCGGTATGCCGAGGACAACAAGGTCCTCGGCCGTATCGTGCTGATCCCCTGACGCCGATTTCGCGCCCAACCGCTACCGAGCGCCCGCTGTCAGGCGATCGCGCCCGCGTCGGCGGTCAAGGTGGCGCCTGTAATTACACTCGCCGCGGGACTTGATAGAAACACGACCGCATTCGCGATTTCACTCGGCTTGGCGAAGCGGCCCAGAGACGTCAAACTCCGTTGGAAATCTGCCGCCGGGCCGTCTGCGGGGTTCGCGTCAGTATCCACAGATCCGGGCTGCACGAGGTTCACGGTGATGCCCTGCGGCCCGAGTTCACGTGACAACCCGCGAGTGAAGGACGTAAGCGCGGCGGCTCTGTTGCAAAGATTGGCGGCAGTCAGAGGTAGGCTGTCGCTCTGCGCCGATCAGGCGGCTGCTGCGAAATGGTGGTTGAGCATGCCCATGGCCTCCGTCAGCGCCGAGGGCCCAATGCCAAAA